>Ga0123352_10014415_pt1 | contig 12588 bp, 6 predicted proteins | sample TergutLab28metaG_FD_89700 | JGI IMG/M metagenome (GOLD analysis project Ga0123352, IMG submission 89700) | Labiotermes labralis P1 segment gut microbial communities from Petit-Saut dam, French Guiana - Lab288 P1 | ecosystem: Host-associated > Arthropoda: Insects > Digestive system > Gut ... | reverse complement strand
TGGGGGTTTTAAACCTTTAAATTTTTCGTCAAAATAAACTTTATCCCATAACATGCCAGGGGGGGGGGGGGGGGGGGGGTTTGAAGTCTAGCTGGAACTTTTCTGTAAATTCGGCACTAAATAGGAGTGGGTAGTTAAGGCTACGCGCCGGTCGCTTTACCTACGGGAAAGAGCCCAATTACAGGTTCTGCAGGAGGCTGGGTGGGCATCGGGGTTGGTATGGAAAGTTGAGGAATATCTCGCCCGTGCCGTCCACCCCTAGCAAGTCGTTATAATGACTACAATATCCCGGGCGCCGTTTAATTTCAGACCTCGGGATTTACAACTGAAATGTGATAATCCTTTCTCGTCTACCCTGCCTGCCATATGATCCTTCCGATTCATTACTCTAGATCTGATGACCACAGTAATGCTCAAAACCAATAATGATCACGAATATCTTCATTATCTCCCTAAGCTCCTGTGTTTGCTTTATGTACAGTACCACGAGGTTTCCCACTTAGAAATTCTATCCACAGTCTGTATTTCTTGGGATTTTATGGATATAAGAATAAGCGGCTATCATTTCCGAATGCAGCATAAACCGAGTGGTTTTTGTAACCGAGGCGGAGAGTGTTTACTGTGTGGTACGGATTGAACTTTTAAATATAACTCACGTTAATTTATCTTTATCGTTGCACCGTGCATTTCGTAGAGTCATTTAATTAGTACACACCAACAGTGTAGCTCCCTAAAGATGATCTTAGGATCGAAACATGTTGGGGCGATTTTAAATGTTTTTTTATGTAAAAACGTTTTATGTTTGTACATCAGTTGGTGTGCTAATTAAATGACTCTACGAAATGCACGGTGCAACGATAAAGATAGTTAGTGTCTAACAGGCAAAACTTAACAACTACTACAAGAACACCAAGCTAAAAAAAATTCAATTATTACTACACTATCTAATCTTACTATATTGCTTTGACAATCTACTTAATAAATATATTTTATATTACAGATATACTGCCACAGCACCAAGTTAAAATAAGGAAATTAATCAGTGAGTGTTTTTAAAAACGTGACTTCAGCAAAGAACAGTGAAGCTCCCTGAAGATGATCTTAGGATCGAAACATGTCGGAGCGATTTTAAATGTTTTAATGGAAAAAAGTTTTATGTATGTGCATTAGTTGGTGTGTACTAATTAAATGACTCATGTTAATTTAATTTTAAAGGGTTAAGCAAATTCTTACTAGCCTGTCCTTACTAAACCCGCTCACGTTTTCTGAACATCAATCATATTAATGCTTTCTTTCTTCGTGCGTCCAACATCTGCGGTCCTTCAGTTCTAGGAACTGCCTTAGACGAGGCGCGTCCAGCAATTAAGAAGTGATCGGGCTTATTGGCCGCGCAGTTGACTCGCGCACTTGCTGTAAAGTTTAGTCGTCTTCTGTATGATCCGGGGAAACATGTATTTTGTGTAGTGTATGTCATAATTTTCCCCCATTCGCTGTAGTCTTTAAAGGTGAACAAGAAAATGGAAACCCCCACTAATTATGAAGTGCGGCAGGTGATACCTTTTTAAAAGCTAAAAATATCCGTCCTCCAGAAATTTCCTGGCAGATTTTTAAAGTACACGGTGTAATTAACGAGGTGGGTTTGGAGGAAATGGTATTTGTGTTGAAAGAAGGCAGGACTAACCTGCATGACAAAGTACCGAGTGAGCTTCCGTCTTTGGTCATGGATGATTTGAAAGAAAGAGAAAAAAATTCCCGATCTTGCATCAAGTGATTGTCACTTGTTTCTCTTCCTAAAGACGTTCTTGGCCGGCCAGATTCTGAATAGTGACCAAGAGACTAAAAGGACGCTTTGCGAACTGGCTGAAATGCTTGGCGGCGACATTTTCCGACGAAGACATTCAAAACTCTGTCCCACGACATGAGAAGTATCTGAACATACGCGGCGATTGTTTGGAGAAATAGTTTAATGTTGATACATCCTGCAATAAAAATATTGTTTTTTTTTAATTCTTTAACTCTTTAAACGCCGAATTAAATCCCATCTGCCATTTGCTGGCATTGTTAGGAGCTCACCATATTCTCCATATTAGCAGGTAAAGGATTAAACTCCTTTTACACCCAGCGGATTCTTCATTTCTGGACGCCATGCATATTTCAGATTTGTTGTGTTTATGAAGTCTTGAACATTTCCACCAACCATCACTGGCACAGATTTTATCACATGAACTATTTTAAGGTAAATGTGAATGAAAGATAAGTTTTGACAAATTATGTTTGAAGGTTGCTTAGTGCAGCTGTTCGCATATCTTGTGATTAATGACGTTAATCCCGACTGACATTGCTAGTGTCAGCAAACCTGCTCGTGCATATCGTCATTATTACATAATCGATCGGACCAGTGAGTCAGTTCGAATGTGTTTGTCCAGTGTAACGACAATTGTTAGTATTCGGAGATTTATGAATTATCGACTTGTTGTGCTGTCCTTCCAACACATTATGTCGCACAAAGTAGGACGTAAGGTTGCTGAATTCTAAGAAAACTCATCCCCATTACGTTTTTGAGCAATTAGAAGTACAATAATTCCAGTCAAAACACAACAATTCGTCCTACTATTTTTAACTACAGGTTTGGAATCAGGTTGAACGTAGGAATAAAAGAATAATGTAAACACTTTACATGGAAATGAGATATGAAAACCTCACAGTTTGTTGCGTAAGGTTTGGAAATTTCAATCCCTTATAAACTGTGTAAAAAATATTTTTTTATTCTTGTGTCCAAACTTATGACGGCCTTTTAGCCCGAAACATGTAGTTGGAAATAATAGAATAAATTGCTGTTTTCACTGGCTTTCTCGTAATTCACATTATAAGACCATTTATTGATGTTTCTCAAAGAACATACAAAATTACTGCAGTTACCTGGAATTTGTCCGTGGCCTTCGTGTTTCTTAAACAATTGCGTTTCAGCATTTGTTTTCGTTTTCAGGAAAGATGAACTCTAATCCGAAAATCCCTTTGAAGGAAATCTTCCTAATTACAACCCGTTGGACTAGGTTTTCCCTTTCCTGCAGGTACAGAAACGGAATCACTTTTCAGAAACGCTGCTTCTGAAGGAGATGTAAAGTGATGTGTAAGGTCCGATAAATTACAACAGGTGCGCTAACAGTGACCTGGTATTTGCCTGTTGACACTTTCAGACCTCACAACACAGTGTTGTCATGGAACAGTAGAGTAAGGGTGAGGCCAGGTCTGTTTCCAAAAATACTAGTATTTCGTTGCCTTCGTAATATTATCCAACCAATCGTCAACATCAAGATGACTTTTTTTGACGTTTTGCTGACCGTGCATTGCAGTATATTTATATCAGTATTTAACCAACTTTATGCACAAAATTTGGTTAAATACTGAGATAAATATCAAGATGAATATTTGTCACCCCTAAATAAGACTGTATGAGCATTATGTGTTCTGAATGTGTGTGTGTGTGTAGGTGTGTCTGTGTGCGTGTGTGTGTGTGTGTGTGTGTGTGTAGGTGTGTGTAGGTGTGTCTGTGTGCGTGTGCGTGTGTGTGTGAAATTTATTTAAAATTTAAAAGGGAAAAATTGATAAGAGTTTCTTCAGCTGTAGCTTCAACAGACAGCCATTTCAGTGACCCACCGTAGTACATTATAAACCTTGACAGACACCGAAATCACGATAACACTCACTTTCACTCCAGCAAAGTTCCAGGTTACACTATCGACTTCAGCATAGTGCCGCCCATTACCGATTGTTGCTGCCATCTGTTTTTCCGACTCCTAACTACTACCAATTAGCAGTCACGAACCGTATCCTGTTACACGTGTCCATACAAAATTATGAATACCTGTATCGGCAGACACTCAGCTTTGCGTTATTTCAGGCGTACCGTCGCGAAGTAGATGAGAACTGCGCTCTCCAGGGTTATTACGCAGTGAGTAGTGGTAATTTCTTACTGGCGTCTGGGATAATCTACCGGTACCATCTTCGCATTCTTTTTTGGATTCTTAACTCTTGATGACAGGACCGATACGTTGTCCTTAACGTCTGTAAGAAATTATGACTACTTGCTGCGTAATAAACCAGGACAGCGCTGTTCTCATCATTCACTTTTGTTTGCCGCTTTGAAAAAATGGTGAGAAACTGCCCAATTTGCTACCAATTTTCACATTACCATGACATTGTAGAGCCGTGTAGGTTCCAGCACGAGTATCAATATCAACTCCTGCATTTACTACGCAATATTTCGTAAGGGCAAGACAAAAATTATAGCCGTGACTGCAGTCAACGTAGTAAAATAAAATTAGCTTCAAAGAAAATTATGAAACAATGAACACTGAAAGTGCACCATGAGTTAAGGCTGTAAGTTTTGTAGTCAAATATAATCAGCCTGAAAATAAATTACAAATATAATAGTAGTCATAAGGACGGAAAAATATTATTGACTCTAAGCTTTCCAGTGTACTGATAGGAGTGGCCGCTCGCTTGTTGGAATTGCGGATTCGAATTCCGCTGGGGGCATGAATGTCTGTCTCTTGTGAGTATTGTGTGTTAGGTAGAGGTATGTGCGTCGTGCTGATCACTCGTCCAGAGAAGATATCAAATGCGAACTGTGCAACTGAGTGTGATCGTGAAGTCTCGATAGTCAGAAGGCCCTGCTCCACTAGGGGCTGTCCAACAATGAGGGGTGCGTCTGTCAGTGAAAAAACAGGGGAATTAGGTTCAATGTAATTTATTATTCATAATAGCATTCGGAAGTGGGCTCTATAACACATCACTGACTGCACATAACAATATATCTTCTGCCTCACACTAAGTTATGGAGCATAATCACATTCCTTTATGTGCAGCCTGACGTGTTTTTGTATCAGACTAAGAACGTCTTCATATTAGTCCGTCTTTTCTTGTAGTTGCTTGTGTTATTAACGTTCCCCTTCCTGTCTCCTCTCCTCTCCTTTCCTCACAACTACAATACCGCATCAACATGTATTTTTACATGGTTAATTTTGGTGCAAAATTTGGTCAGTCTAACGATGTTTGAAAACCGAAAGCTGTGTACTATATTTAGGTGGAAGATTAAGATGAATTTTTCTGTGGTACTGCAGCCCAACTCGGGGCTAGGCCCCCTCATTGTTAAGGTTTACACATCACAAATAATTACACAATGGGTAGGGCTACTCTGAACAAGAGATCAACTCGTCACAGAGGCCGCTACCTACACTACACACAAAAAACACAAGAGACGAACATCCATGCCCTCAGCGGGATTCAAACTCGCGATCCCAGCAATCAGGCGGTTTCAGAACTACGCCTTACACCGAACCGCTACCGGCATCGGCATAGAATGATTAACTGAATTATTGCAGTATTCGTAATTTGTACTTGGTGACACACACAAATAAATATCATTAATTAGGGTGAGATGAGTTTGGCATGTAGCAGTTTTAAGGCGCAACAGAAATTGGCACAGGATTTTATTAGCAACATCTCAAGGGAAGTGACGACTAAGAAGACCCAGCTTTAGATGGGAGATATGACTAAAACATTTTTTGTGAAATATTGGGTGGGAGTATGAAATAGCTTCTTTCAACGCAGTGTGGTGTGGAAAGTCGAATTTTATGAACATCTTAATGAACGTCTTTTTTTTACCTACTTGATGCACAAATTCTTTATTTTAATACATTTATTACATTCCTCTACATGATTCGAGCCCTATTATGCTCATCTTCAGGAGGACAATTGTATTAACACAGCATGTGGTATCGACCCTCTCTTCGGGTGACTGTTCAGTACACAGGTTACGAGAGGACTCTCTTAACCTGTGTACTGAACAGTCACCTAAAGAGAGTGACGATACCACATGCTGTGTTAATACAATTGTCCTCTTGAAGATGAGCATAATAGGGCTCAAAACGTGTAGAGGAATGTAATAAAGATATTAAAATAAAGAATTTGTTCATAAAGTTGATAAAAAAAATATTATCATTGTATTAGGATGCGCGGTCAACAAAACGTAACAATCTTAATGAACGTTTTAGTTCGTGTGCTAAAGACGGAAGCAGCCCTTTCCTCCGAAACTTTTGTAACCATGTCTTGGATTACGCGATAATTCTATCATTACTTACTTACTTACTCCATGGTGCAGAGTCCTTCTTGAGAAGCTAATTGGTTTGCAGCTACTCAAAAAATTCCCCGCATTTTACGGAACCCGAATGTTCATTACCGCACTCACAAACGAATAAATTGAATAAACAGTCGCGGACAGCCGACGAGGGGTGGTCGTCCAGCTTGGGGGTTGGACGAGGTGCTAACAACCCCTCTCTGTAAAAAAACTTTGTTAAGAAACACCCACATGCCGGATAATTCTATCATTATCAGCTCTAAATCTTCAAAATTGTGAAATCGCCAGATGTCACACATGATAATGAATACTTTCGGGTATTATGGAGCGTGCAATTTCTGCGACAGCTGAATATCTGTCAGCTTTAATATTAAAGTTTTTGGGTATCATTATACTTCTCACTGTGCAGTGCCCTCATCTATACTCGGACTGCATGAAACTAAAGCTGAAGGCACTACGATCTTTCGAAACGTCGGGAACTACTCACCGGTCGATAAGGCGTAACATCCCACAAGAACTGAATTTTCGTCACCACCGCTCTAAAAACTCCAAATCTCGAGCAACTCTTAATTTTTTATGAATATCTTGCAGCATGTAGTGACAGTAGTAGCTTTGAAAAATTCCCGGAATTCGGTTGTATAATTTACAGGAGTTCATTCCTGAAGGTAAAATTGTCAGTACAGAATTATACATTGACTTCTTTCATCGCGGTAGGAGTGCATTCAGGAGGAAACGTCCCGAAAAATGGAGAATCAAAAGTGGTTACTCCATCATGACAATGCTCCAGCACACCGGTCTGTTTAGGTCAAGGATTTCGTATCAAAGAACAATGTGACAACACTGGAGCTCCGTCTGTACTCTCCTGACCTGTTTTCAGCTGATATTTATCTGTTACCTCGACCGAACTCAGCACTGAAGGTATAGCACTTTTGTGATGCTACTGACATCATTAAGAATGGGACTGAAGGGCTGAGAAGACTTTCACAAAATGACTTCCAGGAATGTTTCCAGCACCTTTACAGTCGCTGGCAGAAGTGTATAGTTACGCAAGGGGACTATCTTGAAAGAAATGTAGCTTAAATGATTTTATTATTTTGTATTTCTTAGCAATAATGTGATTCCGGGAACATTTTGGAGCTACCATGTATGTAGGCTTACAAAACATATGTGACTGAGGTACTGATGCCAGGAACTGGAACTATAACCAGTGGTCACCGGCTTCTGAACACGGCGGTTTTTGTTTTGCCAGGTGAGTACCCAGCCGCAATGCAGACCGGGTCGGCAGGACTGTCCAATAGTTCCATCAGTATGGCGACTCTGGTGTTGCTGAACCTGCTGTACTCTCGGCAGCTGAACGGGATGTGACTGCTTCTTTTTGCCAGGTGAGCGAGCTCCCCAGCAACAGCAGAACAACCCTTTGCCCCGTATTCTGAACACGTGTATAGACGATCTCATTTATGAAAAGCACCATGTTTGTTGACAGGTGAGCGACGCGCTGCAATGCACACTGGTTCAGCGATCCTGTCCAACAGTTCGCTGAGCGTCATGGCGCATATCGTCATGTATCTCGTCTACTCCGTCGTCCTGGACCATGTTCAACTCAACGATGGTCGTCTTCGAGGGAGATAAGGCGTGTATCGTGCAAAAAAATGCATCCCGAATTATGCACATTGCAGTAACCACGGATAGACTTCTTCATGGAGCGACAAAGACATGAAAACGGTTAAATATAACTTTTTAAAATTCAGAGTTCACGCGGAATCTTAGGCCTATCACTACGCATGTTAAGACGATGCTCTAACGAGTTGCTCATGCTTCTAAAAATCGAAAAAGGAAACAAATAACTGAGAAAAGTGTTCTCTGAAACCCCGGTAAAAAAACACCACCTGAAGTATTTGAGTAGTTTATGCAAGAAATGGACTGAAGTTACGGATTTTGTCCGTCCTTGAACGTGCTGTAACGGTGTGAGAAGGAAATCCCAAATGTCGTTGCGAGCTGTGAGTAATTGTTGTGTCACATTTCAGGTCAAATAAAATATCTATTTATATTGTTGAATCACGGCGTCGTTATAAGTTAATTTACAAAATTTTTAAATTAAATTAAAAAACAAATATATTTCAGAATAAAATTGTATACAGACACAATTGACAGTGTCACATTGGGACATGCATTGCTTATGAATTAAGGTCACCAGGGTGCATATACTTTGCATTAATATATTTTTATAAATATGTCGTTTGTTTTGTCCACTTTGTCCAAGTTCTGCTGTAGTTTAATGTCCGTTCATTGAGTGGTCAATCCATGCGTAGTTTATCTCAGCCTTGTGCCTCAATCGACTTGTCACCACTAAATATCTACCCTCCCTCCTCCACACACACCAAATTTCTCCCTATCATTTATGCGAATTAACGAATAAACCGTAAAGAAAAAGGTGAGCGTTCTGTCTCATTCGAATTAAAATATTTTTTCGGAAAATTATTTACTTAATTAAAATACGCTTTAGCAGCATTTTATCATTTTAAGTAAAAATTTCTTTTATTTCGTGTGAACGAACTTTCTCACCCCATAACAGTAAGATAGGGAATATACATAAGGAAAACCTTTAAGCACTTCAGTTAATTTACCCCTTATATCTTAATGAAGAGCGTGGAAAGGTATTGTACATACAGGAAATTAACGAAATGACCTAAGAGAAGAGGTTTGTTTATATATACTTAGGCAAAAGATTGCATATAATATTAAGACAGGTTGTTCCATATATTGACTGTCGTGAAGGAAGAATCGTACTTTCTGAGACGTACTAGTGTCAGACACACTTGTTCACAGTGCTACTGAAATGCAGGTTTCACGGGATCATGCAAGAAACAGAAATCCCTCTTCACCACACGGTACTAATCTATTTTCATTTCATTTACCCAATACAGTGAATTTTCTAGACGATGCTATCGTGAAGCGAAGTTCTTCACTGTGGGTCATCGCGAAATGTAATGAGGGACATCCGACTTTTCCACCCAAGTGCGTGCTCGCAGAGACCCCGCTGTATTTCTTAACGGCCTTACTGTAAGCACCCATCGTGGACTCAACCTGTAGTTTGAAAGGACGGAAGAATGAAGGAGGTTTTTTTTTGTTGTGATTTAAACTACACTTCCAGTCGAACTGCATTTTGGTTTAGTAGTGAAACCCTCCACAAAGTCACATATCCCATGTTGTAGAACATCGATCACTTCGCATTCATATTGGCGTACTTTCGTACCGCCGTAATGTTTGGAATGTTGACATAGTTCATAAGGTGCCTCTTACAAAGTGATTACTTTCCAAAAAATAAATAACACGTGGCAACTTTACAATAACGAAGTACGGTCAATGAAGTCGAAAAAAAAACCTTTCCTGACGTCTGTATTCTTATATGTGCAGCAACAAACGAACAACGTATTTTAAAGTTTGTTTCCTAATATGGAGAGCCTAACTGGTCTAACAAGTGTTTTATACTTGAACTTACAGTAAATCATTGTGTGAGTGCCCTGAATAGTACAATTTCGCAGTGATTTATGATGCGGTGTGTACATCCAGGTAGTAAAGGTGGCGCTACGTTTAAACTATGAAAGTGACAAAACATGTCAGATATTGATGTTAAAACAGTTGTTGTTGAATAAAAATTTATGTCTCAAATGAAAAACACCTGGCGTCTGTGAAGCGGAAGTAAGGACGTTGGAAAGAAAAATGATGAAGGTAAGATAAATGTATTTTATCAATTAAAATAATGTGAATTTATAATTAAAGAACTTGTTATAAAGATCTCAGGACTTCTTTTTTTGTCAGCAGTATTGTGTTCAGTTAATACATATAACTGATTGAATGCCCACTTTCTACTTACTTGCCGTGCCAGCAATATTAATGTGTTATAGAAATGTATGAATGCTGTATCTTTAATCTGCTTATTCAATTACAAAGCAATACATTAGCTTCATCACGTCATATCTCTAAAATACATCAAGCGAAGTAGGACTGGGCTGACATAGCAATAATTCACACTCCCCTCTGTATATGTTTATTCCCATGAAGCAGGAGTGAGACGAATTCCACAAGTTTCAGTGCCCTGTTTGAATCAAACAAAACGACTCTCCAGGAATATGTTATTCTATCAATGGTCGTCGCACGCTAGCTCTTCTGTCCACGACATGGCATCTTGCTTGTAAAGACCCCAAGACGCCATCTGAAACGGCAAAACAGTAAGTATACGTAGTATACATGTGTAGATCCTAATTTCGAATAAACGGAAATATCCCTAATAAAATTAGACTGAAGGGGAGACAACTGATCAAGGTACTTCTCTATACAGGAAGCGAAATCACATACCTTACAGGCTTTTAATTCGGAATTTTTACAATTACTTGTAACTGCTTTGTAAATTTACTTTACTATAGTGCACGCATGGCAGATGCATTAATTCGCAACAGATACCTTGGCATTTGGCTCCATTCGGAAGGCGCGTATTTCAAAAAAAATTTTGGCACCGGCCGTCCTCATTGTTTCTTTCCTAATTTCGAAAGTGCCTTAAAAAACATGACGTTTTGGAAGCAAAGAACGGGTTGTTAAAAGTCTGCGTACTGCTTCACGGTATGTACCGTTTGCAGTGTTGCCAGTTCACGTAGTAGGTGTAAATCGAGAATCACGTTTTCGACGCTCCACAATTTTAGAAGTTCACACACGACGTCCTAATGTAAGCAGTCTTAGTCTATTATAGCTATAGACAAAGACTAAATTTATGTTGGTCTAGCGGGGGTACACATATTTGTCATGATTTAAAAGTGATCGGTCTACTTTTTATTCGGAATAAAAACACAACTTCCACTGGTTTATAAGTCGGAACAAGAAGCCGTGTGAATTTATACTACATTAAATACAGCGTAGAAACATGATTTTATCCGGATGCACCTTTCTCTTTGCAGGAACTGATCGTCCCTGTCGATTGGGGGGGGGGGGTTTGTGCTTTGTTCTCGGGAGCTTCCGGTTTCAAGTGTAACCCTGACATTCCGGATATCCCAATAATTATTTACTGATCCTTCTCAACCGTCCGAAGAAAATTCTAGGATAACCTGAAAGTAGGACATAGAGTTCCTTAGTCATTTTCATTACTAAACATTAAACAGATAAACCGTATAGAGTTCAGTTTCTTTCGTTCCTTGCAATTTCTTCTTACTTTCTGTAATTACTGATACTTTAATGTTATTTTCGTTTAAAATTTTGTATAATTCTTCTTCTTTCTGTCCTAGAACTGTAATATTCCAAGTTGCATATTTAAATCGTGATACCTTTTCCACATCCATGTTGTCGTTTAAAGAAAATCTGTCCGGCTTCTTTCCGTGTAAATAGAATGCCTCGAAATGAAACACTACTCCCCAACTGGCAGAAGGAATCGTGGTAGACCTTTGAAGAGACTTCTGGATGTGTGAGACCGGAACGGGTCAACAAGTGGCTCAACTCCAAGAAAGATTGATGATGATGATGATGATGATGATGATAAACAATATTATTATTGTTATTAATATATCTTAATAATAAAATGATATAAATTAATATAAATGACAAACATGTTTAACTTCCACACATTAGAAGAGAAACTACAACTTTTATGTGAAACGTGATTTGCATTTCCTCTCTCTTGCTTCAGGGCTTGAAACTTATCATTTGGAGATATTAATCATTATTTGCCAGAGAAATATGGCTAAAACGTTTGTTTTAATATTCGGTATTTTCCCGGCTCAAATTTCCGCCGGTCTGATATTGTACTAATGTTTCTTGTGTTTGTCCATAGTCCTTCCGCGCAACTGCTGAATAATGCTTGAAAACAGGCCACGACCGCTTTAACATAACTTTCCACTTTGTTTACCCTAATAAGTTTTCCTTTCGAGACCATGCTGCTCGGATAATTTTAATGAAGTCATATAGGAAACAAATCAGTATGCCATAGTTTGGATTTCCACACCACGACCACGTGCCTCGCATAAAGACTAAGAACACTTAAATCCACAAGTAAATGCTCGAATTACGAGTAAATAAAAATAAACACTTGCACTTTTATGGTTATAGCATATTTATGTTGAAGAATAAATGACCAACTTGGTGTCACTTGTTATATTATATCACTTCTTATGTACTCAACATGTTTCGGACATTAATACATCCATCATCAGGAGCTTGCAACTGTGCTGTTGAATTACCATATCGGTCGTTTTGTTCTCGGTTTCTTTGTGTTTTGGAGATTTGGTGCGGCTGGGTTTGAGTAGTGTCCGTGTTACAGGCTTCAGCCTGCAACACGGACACCACTCAACAGCACAGTCGCAAGCTCCTGGTGATGGATATATTAATGTCCGAAACATGTTGAGTACATAAGAAGTGAAATAAAATAGCAAGTGACATCAAGTTGGTCTTTTATTCTTCAACTATTA
>Ga0123352_10014411_pt1 | contig 12589 bp, 1 predicted proteins | sample TergutLab28metaG_FD_89700 | JGI IMG/M metagenome (GOLD analysis project Ga0123352, IMG submission 89700) | Labiotermes labralis P1 segment gut microbial communities from Petit-Saut dam, French Guiana - Lab288 P1 | ecosystem: Host-associated > Arthropoda: Insects > Digestive system > Gut ... | reverse complement strand
TGCAGTGGGTTTGAAACATTTGTTTTTTTTTTTTTGTTGAGTTTTTTGGGATATTGTCTTTTATTTTGCAAGGGGAAAAACTAAAAACCCTAACAGCGTATTTTACTCTCTCCCCCCCCCCCCCCCTCCTTGATAGTTACTAGACGAATTATTTTTGAGATAATCTTTCGGAACTTTATTCGTTTGACACGATACTCGACACTGCACCTGCGATGCAAGTACATAAGACGACGTGAAGATTTATGAGTACACGGCTTGGTTACTCAACGATTGCTAAAATAAATAAGAGACGCCGAGAATGAACTTCGGCATACTGTTATTGCCAGGTAAGTTTTAACAGTTGCGTTGTAACGAATTTTGATTATATTACTAAACCCAGTCGAGTCTTAATTCAGTTTGAAATTCTAAATTGCATTCCTTTGGTCCATACAGAGGGGCAAGAACGTAAATTTGTACACCCTTAGTACAAATATTTCTCTGAAAATAATTTGTGTAGAATTGTAGATTTGTGTAAAGCTATAGAACATAGACTTAGTTAATCTTTATCCCACGAACGCACCCGATCCTTTTAAATCGTCATTCTACGAACGCACCAAATATGTGGGCTGCAGCCATTTAAATGTAAGGCCTAGAATTATAGCCCCACACGTTATCTTCACATTATATAATGTTTTGTGGTCAGATTCACGCTCCGGCCACCTTACCAAATTGCGTACATATGCACGTCGTGAACAGCTGTTTCTAGCCACCCTATAACCTTCCAAACCTCGTCTGTTCGTTGTTATGCTAAGCAAATTAATCATTTCTTTCCTACGACAGGTTTAGTACTGATCGCATTTCGTTTTCTCCAGCACTTAGACCACACACATTTCACCGTGAAGCCTCATTCACTCTGCCAAGCGTTGCTGTTATAGTAAGTCTCTTCCTGAAGGCGTGCTTCGTATTAGAATTTTATTTCTGTGTATCCCGCTAGTTACTCCAAATTTGTCATTCAGCGATATAATTTACAGTTCGTGATACTGTAGCCAAAACACAGACACACATTATTTAGACCGTCGCAGGATATATAACTACTAAAAGCGACTAAGCACCAACTGTCTGTATATGATAAAATGTCAATGCCAAATTTTCTCAAATGCCAGTTTAACATTTCAGTTCAGTTTCTGCCCTATTTGAGAAGGATGGTTTGCAATTTTAAGATAAACAGGATGCATAAATTCTCCCGTACAAATAAATATAGGTAGTTACAGGACTGCTGGTACAGCGTTACAGTAACTGTGTGACTGTGGGCATGTACAGGACTGCTGGTACAGCATTACGGAAACTGTGTGACTGTGTTCATATACAGGACTGCTGGTAAAGAATTGGAGTAAGAGTGTGACTTTGTGCATGTACAGGATTACTGGTACAGCATTACAGTAACTGTGTGACTGTGTGCATGTACAGGACTGCTGGTACAGCATTACAGTAACTGTATGACTGTGTGCATGTACAGGACTACCAGTACAGAATTACAGTAACTGTGTGACTGTGTGCATGTATGAGACTCCTGGTACAGCATTACATTAACTGTGTGACTGTATGCATGTACATGACTGCTGGTACAGCATTACAGTAACTGTGTGCATGTACAGGACTGCTGGTACTACATTACAGTAACTGTGTGACTGTATGCATGTACAGGACTGCTGGTACAGCATTACAGTGACTGTGTGAATGTGTGCATTTACAGGACTGCTGGTACAGCATTACAGTGACTGTGTGCATGTACAGGACTGCTGGTATAGCATAACAGTGACTGTAAACCTGTGTGCATGTAGAGGACTACCGGTACAGCATTATATTAACTGTGTGACTGTGTGCATGTGCAGGACTGCTGGTACAGCGTTACAGTAGCTGTGTGACTGTGTGCATGTACAGGACTGCTGGTAAAGCATTAGAGTAAATGTGTGACTGTGTGCAAGTACAGGACTGCTGGTACAACATTACAGTAACTGTGTGAATCTGTGCATGTACAGGACTGCTGGTACAGCATTACAGTGACTGTGTGACTGTATGCAAGTACAGGACTGCTGATAGAGCATTACAGTGACTGTGTGAATGTGTGCATGTACAAGACTGCTGGTACAGCATTACAGTGACTGTGTGACTGTATGCATGTAGAGCACTGCCGGTACAGCATTACAGTAATTTTGTGACTGTGTGCATGTACAGGATTGCTGGTACAGCGTTCCAGTAACTATGTGACTGTTTGCATATACAGGACTGCAGGTACAGCATTACAGTAACTCTGTGACTGTGTGCATGTACACGACTGCTGGTACAGCATTACAGTAAATGTGTGATTATGTGCATGTACAGGACTGCTGGTACAGCATTACTGTGACTGTGTGCATGTACAGGACTGCTGGTACAGCATTACAGTGACTGTGTGACTCTGTGCATGTAGAGGACTGCTGGTACAGCATCAGAGTGACTGTTTGATTTTGTGCATGTACAGAAATACTTGTACAGCATTACAGTGACTGTGTGACTGTGTGCATGTACAGGACTGCTGGTACAGCATTACAGTAACTGTGTGACCTTGTGCATGTACAGGACTGCTGGTAAAGCATTGGAGTAACAGCGTGACTTTGTGCATGTACAGGATTACTGGTACAGCATTACAGTAACTGTGTGACTTTGTGCATGTACTGGACTGCTGTTACAGCATTAAAGTAACCGTGTGACTGTGTGCATGTACAGGACTGCTAGTAAAGCATTACAGTAACTGTGTGACTGTGTGCATGTACAGGACTGCTGGTACAACATTACAGTAACTGTGTGACTTTGTGCATATACAGGACTGCTGGTTCAGCGTTACAGTAACTGTGTGACTCTGTGCATGTACAGGACTGCTGATACAGCATTACAGTAACTGTGTGACTGTGTGCATGTACAGGTCTCCTGGAACAGCATTACAGTAACTGTGTGACTGTGTGCATGTACAGGACTGCTGATACAACTTTACAGATTCTGTGTGACTTTGTGCATGTACAGGACTCCTGGTAGAGCATTACAGTAAATGTGTGACTGTGTGCATGTACAGGACTGCTGGTACAGCGTTACAGTAACTGTGTGACCCTGTGCATGTACAGGACTGCTGGTACACCATTCATTGTCTGTGATTACAATAAATAGCAGCCTTATGCAGTGTACTGTTGGTGCTGATCAAATGTTTACAAATGTATATGCTGTATCATGACAAATGTCAACAGTTCTTATTGTTACACACTCTGCGATATCAAAACAACAAACCTATCCTACACTTATCACACTTTATCACAACCAACAGTAACTGTACAACATTCATCTGTACTAAAGAACACTGAACGGTAATTTTAACTGCATACTGTTTACAGTCGTCTAACAGCCAACATTCCCACTGTTGTTGCTGCCCCACCAACACACTTACTGCTGATCACCACACAAACAGCACAACATTTGTGTTACCAACAGCTGAGCTCAAGCTCTTTGTGCTGCTGTTGCACTGAACACTTCGATATTAGAAAAATATTTTGCTTCATTTAGGAGAGGTAGCTGGATATTTGTCACATTCCTGCTTCAATGTTTGTATGGGAAACTTCAATACACACTGCTGCACACAGTGACACTGTTTTTACTCCTGCTGTCACCCACTGCTACTGATTTACCAGATCAAGCAATTCGTCAGAGCAGCAAGTATCTAAATTTTCACTGTGAGTGACCAGTTTCACTATGTATGACCTTTACTAAGGCATGTTTTCTCTTAGGTAAATGAGGCAAACCGAGGATTTTGTAAATTTTCAATATGCTACTGGATATAAAATCCCGATTTTCTAAATATATCAGTGTACATGTTTGACATAGCCCCCTGTACCTGACACAGTATCAAATATAATCATTCTGCAATTTATGTAATGCTTTCATTAATACAACTTTTGTGGTGTAACTCTTTTTTGACAACTCAATGAATTACTAGCTTTAAGGTCTGTAGGATGGCCAGGGAAATCTTTTTTGTAAGGAGCTGATGGTGTTGTGTACAGATGGGCTGAAGCCTGTCAAACTGCAGTGCATATGCACAAACAGGGCAAGTGAAACATATAGCCAGAATAATTCATATCACATAGGATACATTCAGCAGATGTGTAGAGCTGTTTTGTGGTTTATACAGCAAACCGGTCAGTATCTGGAACACATAATATTGTAGGCAAATAAATGAATTTGAACATCGAGCAGTGGTGTTGAGGTAATTGATGTGGGACAGCCAGTGTTCTAACAGAATTGATGTTGGACACCCAGTGTTCCAAAAGAAACCTTTCCCATTGCCACCGTTCCAACACACATCTGATGTTGAATGCTGTGGCCTGTAACCTTGATTTTGTGTTGTTTATTTGCTAAAATACATAAGTGAAACAAACTGTAGTTTTTTCTTTTTCAAGTTTCTCATGCAAAACAAGAAAAGTGATTGATTGACACAGTTTTCAGTTCAATGCCCATATATAAAGTAAGCAAGTGATTCTTTTCTCTGACCGTTTCTTCAATTGGTGTACAAAATGTTATTTTGAAATGCTGTGAGTTTTAATGTATCTCTGTTTTCTTTGGCAGTAAACTCACTTATTGTTTTAAATTTCATAATAAAGTAAATTGCATGTTCTAGTTTTAGAAGAAAATAATTATATTAATGTGAGATTTGAAGTTCTCATGGCAAGAGAAGTAACATTTACTGTCTTCTGGGTTGTGATGTCATGTGGTTCGGTACAGAGGTACCGACAGTTTAGAGCTGAGTTAGTTAGTTAGATAGTTAGCTTTATTTTCCATAGATCCAATCGAAATACAATTTCATATGGATATGGAAATAGTGACAATGTAAACAACATATAGTGAACACATAGATGGAAAAGCTATCAATGAAATTTACTTAAAAGAAAAATATAAGTGTTGTCAAATAAATATATGCACATACAGATTTAACAGACAGTAAAATAAATGCAATAAATAATAATTTAATTATTAAAATTACAATATCAGCAATCGTTAATTACTGGCAAATCCCCTTTACTTGGATTGCTCAGTAAGTTCCAGTCAAAGAATTCTTGAATTGTATATAATGAGCCTTCCAAAAGAAACCTTTTTAAGTCTGACTTAATTTTCCTCATGTCACTAGATAAATTTTTTATCCTTGGAGGCAAGAGAAGTAACATTTACTGTCTTCTGGTTTGTGATGTCATATGGTTCGGTACAGAGGTACAGATGGTTTGGAGCTGAGCTGGCCAACATGCAGCCCCTGAGGAAAGTATTTGCAGTCCTCAATCACCTAAATATTTTCACTGATATAGCGTACGAGTATCAACAGAATAAGTGGGGAATATGAATATGGGAGATTATTACAGTTAATAATACAGTTAATACATTCCAAAGTCAGGAATTTTATATACAGTATATATAGTACGAGAACAAGAGGGAAATATGAATGTGCAACAATATTACAGTTAATAATACAGTTAATACATTTCACAGTCTGTAGCTCTATATATAGGATATGTAGTGACATAACATAAGGGAAATATGAATATGGGACAATATTACAGTTAATAATGCAGTTAATACATTTCACAGTCTGTAGCTGTATATACAGGATATGTAGTGACAGAACATGAGGGGAATATGAATATGGAACAATAATAGAGTTAATAATAGAGCTAATGTATTTCAAAGTCTGTAGCAGTATATACAGGATATGCAGTAACACAATATGAGGGAAATATGAATATGGACAATATTACAGTTGATAAAAGTAACCTATATTCAGAAGGTCAAGTACAAAATAATGTGCATCACAAAGAAACATAATTCTTATTACATTAATAAATTAATATAATATTATTTTTAATGTAAACTTGAAAAATTATGAAGTATCTAAATTTAAAAAAAAGGTGAATAACAACAACTTTTACTATAATCACATGTGTACTGTACAAGCTATAATGATAAAATTTAATTTACACCAGTTGCTCTGTTCTATTTGGCTTACACACAAATATTTCACCACACAGCACACAGCTCATTGTTCATATATAAGTGATCCATCAATTATCTGTTATGTTGTTGAATTCTTCATGCACAGTAAGTTATTTCATCCCCTGTTAAATAATTCATAAAATAATATAAGTTTGTACTGGCATATACGATATTAAGACGATTTTAATAACTGAAGTTAAACACAAACTGTTCTTCTCTGTCTATTGTGCACATGAAATTGAAGAAATAGTTTTCTTTACACAGTAAGCATTAAATGCATATGGTGCACGATCCACAGTAGAGATAACAGCAACCATTAGGGTAATTGTTCATTCCATTAATTTACAAAAGTTCTGATTCATCACCCACTCCCTAATATGTCAACAAACAGCACTCTGTCCATTCCTAGCAACTGCACACAGTGTATTGTTGGCGCTGAATGTGTTACATTCCTAACAACTGTACACTGTGTACTGTTGGTGCTGACACTGTTACATTAACTAGCAACTGTAAACAGTGTACTGTTGGTGCTGACACTGTTACATTCCTAACAGCTGTAGACAGTGTACTGTTGGTGCTGACACTGTTACATTCCTAACTGCTGTACACAGTGTCCTGTTGGTGCTGACACTGTTACATTCCTAACAGCTGTACACAGTTTATTGTTGGTGCTGACACTGTTACATTCCTAACAGCTGTACACAGTGTACTGTTGGTGCTGACACTGTTACATTCCTAACAGCTGTACACAGTGTCCTGTTGGTGCTGACAATGTTACATTCCTAACAGCTGTACACAGTGTACTGTTGGTGCTGACACTGTTACATTCCTAACACCTGTACACAGTGTATTGTTGGTGATGACACTGTTACTTTCCTAACAGCTGTACACACTGTACTGTTGGTGCTGACACTGTTACATTCCTAACAGCTGTACTCAGTTTATTGTTGGTGCTGACACTGTTACATTCCTAACAGCTGTACACACTGTACTGTTGGTGCTGACACTGTTACATTCCTAACAACTTTACACAGTGTACTGTTGGTGCTGACACTGTTACGTTCCTATCAACTGTACACAGTGTATTTTGGTGCTGACACAGTTACATTCCTAACAACTGTACACAGTGTACTGTTGGCTTTGACACTGTTTCATTCTCTACACCGTAATGCACTTTATTCAAAATAACATAAAACAGAACATTTTATATATCCATCAATATACAAATATGTGTAAATTATTTGTACAATAGCATCTCACTTCCCAACAGTACATATGGTTACACACTTGTGATATCAAAACAACAAACCTGTTCCTCACTTACAATACTTTATCCTGGCCATCACTAAGAAGGCAATATATGTTTTGTACTAAAGAGCATTGAAAGCTCATTTTGAACTACAAAATATTTACTCGCCAGAATGTAAATTCTCAGTGAACTACTTAAATTGAGAGGCTGCATGCCTACAAAAATTACGATGCATATTTTGCATAGTCACCGTCTTGTGCTTTTGCATTTGAACTAACTCCCTCAGCCACTGTACATTCATCAAACTCCATCTGCTCACATGATAACAGCACAATATATGGAACTGTGTGACAGGCTGACGGAAGGCCACTGTTTTCAGTTGTGTTGAGGTTTTGGCTATCAGCGGTGCTGCATTAAAGCCGGTTGGTAATCAGAGTGATAGCTTTACATTGAAAGGAGGGCTACCCAAAGCCACCACCTGAGCCAACTTACAGCAGGGATGGTGTGAAATATTGTGAATAATACACGTGACAATTCAGATTAGTTTATAACGACCACAGCGGTTAGGAGTGTGGCTTAAGATTATACTGTAAAAGTGCTAAGCATGATGATACAGGTCAAGTACTGGTACCGTTCATGTTCCTTTCGGTTTACAACCAAAAGAGTGCTGAACATGATGATACAGGTCACAAACTAACCTCATTCATCTTCGTTCTGGTTCACCACCCAAAAGATAACATTTCCTCTTGTGTTAGATTCCCTTTAGCCCAGTCCCACATTTGCTGTAATTGGGATAGTTTGTCCTGGTCTGCTGCCACTTCCCAGATATTCCTTCCCTTATTGTCTGTGGCTAATAGCAATTTATACTTTATCTCCTCTCTTGTTAGTGCATCTTTAGCCCACTCCCACATTTTCAATAATGCCTCTAAATTGCCCCCCTCTACTGCCAGATGCCAGACGGTCCTTCCCGTATCGTCTGTTGCTAATAACAATTTATTATTTATCTCCTCTGTTGTTAGAATCTCTTTAGCCCAATCCCATACTTCATTCAATGCCTCTAAACTCCCATTCTCTGCTGCCACGTGCCAGACCGTTCTTCCCTTATTATCTGTGGCTAATAACAATTTATACTTTATCTCCTCTCTTGTTAGTGCATTTTTAGCCCACTCCCATATTTTCAATAATGCCTCTAAATTGCCCCCCTCTACTGCCAGATGCCAGACGGTCCTTCCCTTATCGTCTGTTGCTAATAACAATTTATTATTTATCTCCTCTGTTGTTAGACTCTCTTTAGCCCAATCCCATACTTTATTCAATACCACTAAATTCCCACTCTCTGCTGCCACATGCCAGACTGTGCTTCCCTTAGAGTCTGTTGCTAGTAAAAGATTATTTCTTATCACCTCCCTTGTTAGATTCTCATTAGCACACTTCCATAACTTCTCTAAAATCTGTAGGTTGCCCCCCAATGCTGCCTTTTGCCAGGCGTTTCTTCTGTATTTATCACGTGTTAGCAACAGCACACTGACTTCATCTGTGTGTCCTCCTGCTTGCAAGCTATCTAACAAAAATCCAATAATGTTAGCATTACCTTCATGCACTGACTGATGTAATATCAGTTCACAATCTTTCCCTAAGTTATGTAACCCATTTCCATACTGTTTTAAGACCTCTTCCGATTGCTCGGACCTTGATATTAATCCATCTACAAAAAGTCTAATCACCCGATTTTCTCTTCTCAGAAATATATCTTCCATTATAGAAGCCAGTACTTGCTCTGAAGTGTTGTTCCCCTCGGTCAAGCGGTTCACCAAATAATCCGCAACCAAATACTCTGCAAAGGAGATGTGGACAAAGTGCAGTTTACCCTCATGACTTAATTGCACTATGCCAATCCTCGATAACTCTTCATCTGAATATGAACAGCGCCTTTTAGGTTCAAGCTGTGTCACTTGTTCCTCCGTCAGCAGCACTTTCAAGGCCAAGAGCTGATGATCCTCTCTCAAGGTCTTTACATGATATTCTCGAAGCGCTATTGCAGCCACGTTGTTTAGTGAGACTTGGAGGTTTTCCTCCATGTAGATATCATATTTTCTTTCAATAAATCTTTCGTATAACCCAAGCAATTCTAGCTTCATCTGCAACTCAGGCATGGATTCAGCTGACTGATAAAATTTCTTAACTTGTTTATCAAACGCCTCCGCCAACACGTGGGTGTGCAGTGGGATGCCGGTGAACACTTTGTCTATGTCACTAATTGAATAGGACAGATCCTTAATTAAATTTTCAGCAAAAATTTCCAACTTGCTTTTTTCTTTCTCTTCCCTTTTATCATCTGTCTCTGTAAACCAGTGTTTTAGACACCAATTTTCTTTTAAGAATTCAACTTGATCTTCTTCAGAAAAAGGTTCCATTGTGTAGGACAACTGCTGAAGCTTATCTTCCAATTCCGTTCTCAGATGTGGTCTGGTGGTGACCCAAAGCTGCTCTACCGCCGTCTGCCTTAGAACTTGCAGCAAATCAATGACAGTCTGTTTGTAGAACGGACTGATTTTATCAAAACTATCCAACATTATTACTAGTCTAACTTTTTGTTTCTGTTCACAACACTGTTTAAATAATTCCAACTCTAAACCAGGTTCGAGCTTGAGCAGTGTCTGTGATAAAAACTCAATCGCTTTCTCCTTATCGATGTGTCTTTGTTTCAGCTCCTTCAGTGCATCTGTGTGGTCATTTAAGTCAATACTCACCACCCACTTGGTTGGGAACTTTTGTTTGATTTGCTTAGACAGATGTGTTAGTACGGTGGATTTACCCATCCCTGCTGTATCAGAAATCAGCATCACTCTCTGGTGCTCTGCTTGCTCTAACAGCTTGTCTAAATCATCAGCTGTATATGACTGTGAACTCTCGGTTTCAATATATCTACGCACTATTTCTAAGCTTCCTTGCGATTCCTGCCAAACGAGATTCCCTGATTTGTCCATCTCTAGCCAATGCACATTTCTGTTTGGATACAGCTGACAGAGTCGTTTGAATTCTTGTTCTGTGCTAGCCAGATAAACATGTTTTTCTGTTACATTTTTATCACTAAATATCTCCTGTTTAATAGCTCTTAGGCGATGAAGTGTTCTGCCGATATAGTTTATTTCATTGCAGACATTTGAAATCGGCACTGGATCAGCAATTTTAAGTTCCTTTTCTTCCAGTAAAGCACCAAGATGCAGAAATGTTGCTGCTGGAGTTTCAGCAGACATGAGTTCATTTAGAGAGATTTTAGCGCCTTGAAATTTAACTGATTTTTCCAGTAGTTTCTCCTGTGAACTTGTGGTTAAATCAGACCATGTTAATTGTTCATCTCTTCTAACAAATGCCTTACCAAATATTTCCCTACCTATTTGCTGCAGACAAGGGGGTGTTATACCTTCTGATCGAGTGGACAGGAAAATTTTGATGTACGGTTTTTCTTTTATAGTGCTGAAGAATTTTCTGATTATGTGTTGTGCTTCATCATTCAAAAGCTGATTTGTATCGCATGCCATGAGTAATAGATGTGGTGTTCCAGTTGACTGCATCAATGTACTGAAGTCCATCCACTGATTTACCGATATCAAACGCTCTAATTTCAGTAGAGTGTACTGACCTTCACTGAGACAACCGGTCTTTTGAAGAACCTGATATATTTTAATTATCCCTGTCCATTCGTCCCCATCAACCATCTGTAAATGCAATACTTGCTCGTAGTCACTTCCCACAAAGTCCCTTAAACTTAAATCATCTGCCTTAAAATCAAGGGGGCTTTGACTGATCCTTTCGATGTAACGTCTTGTTTCAATCTGATAAACCCTTTTCCTAACCTCATCTGAAGACAGAGCACTTGTTGTGCTCTCATTTATCTCAGGGAACAGCTGAAGCAACCGTTTGACATAGGGAATTAGTGCTTGTAATGCACTAATATCTGCACAACGTATAGTGTCATTTTCAATCTCAAAGCCCTGTAATATTTTTTCAGCATTTTCTTGGGCCTGGTTATCTTCCATTACAGAGAACAGTTCTTTTGGATTAAAAAGTTCAGGTAACTGACGTAGCCGAAGGTAATCCTGCAGAAACTGGCACTCTTCCTGACTAAATACGCTTAGCCTACTCACCCGTTCGTCATATGTTTTAGTTTGGTAACGTATGGGATTGTAACCCTTGTGAGATAAAGTTATGTCTGTAATGCATGGGTGGTAATTGTTTAAATGTTCAGCCCATTTAAAAAAACCCTCGTATTCTTTATGGCGTTGGAATCCATCTGTTACAGGCCAATCTGCTACCACTTGTATTTTCAGAATACCCCGTTCATCTTTATATACTAGCCCTGTTTCCGGGTCAAATACGTGCACAATTTTGTCAAGACTATTCGTTATTACGTTATAGAAAGCAGTAAGCTTTGCCAACCAGCCCATATCAGACAAATCAGGAAAGATGCGATAGATCGTTCCTAAATGTTTGTGACAAGTATTAATGCGATTGGGAGCAGACAGGTAAGTAGTGATGTCTAGGTGCTTTAAGGCAATGGAACGCCCAACATGGCGTACATCAAATGTATCCTTCATTTGTGACAACATCATTTTGCATCCTGGGCTGCCAAAAACAACTGCGTGGGGATGAAAACCCTGTGGGTTATTGTCACTTTTAAGGAATACATTCCCTTCTATATTAAGGTACTTTGTAGTAAAGGTGGTGATTTGTGCTAACCAACCCCCTAAAATGTGGCCGGTAAAGAACAGTTGAAAACTAACCCCATATTTCCCTGTAACTTCTCGCAAAACTTCAACAACTTTATGTGCAAAGGTGCTGGCAGAATCCATTTGCCGAACGTACTGATTACGTAACACGCCCTTTAGGTCTGTCAACAGTGCTCCTAAATTTGTAGGGTCAGTTCCTCGATGAGCAATCACAACCTGCTGATGCTCAGGTTGCCAGTAGGCTGCCCCAAAATAACCGTTAATCTTGCTACTATTAGACGCTGTCGTCAGTAACTTCCAGCCATCAGGTAAAGCTATTCGTGTCTCATACTGAGCATCAGTCTCTCGTTTTTCATAGTCTCTGTATGCCTTGGAAGCAAACTGGGCCAGCACGTGGGGTGTGGGGAAAGGGGGCGTTGTTGTGAGCTGGCTTAGGGGGGTTATGTTTTTGTCTTTGAAGAAATCATCGATTGTTTGCTTAAAGTTTGCGTTCCTCAGTTTTAGCTTATCATCTACACTTAACTTCCCTGAGAATGGCGGCAAAACATTTGTCCCGGCTGACTGCTCTGTT
>Ga0123352_10014409_pt1 | contig 12590 bp, 6 predicted proteins | sample TergutLab28metaG_FD_89700 | JGI IMG/M metagenome (GOLD analysis project Ga0123352, IMG submission 89700) | Labiotermes labralis P1 segment gut microbial communities from Petit-Saut dam, French Guiana - Lab288 P1 | ecosystem: Host-associated > Arthropoda: Insects > Digestive system > Gut ... | reverse complement strand
GGACTGCTGGCTAGAAGTCAGTACTCGGAAGGTCCTGCGACCGGCCACCTCGAAACAGGTTTTTCTTGGTTTCCCCGTGTCTATAAGCAAATGCTGAGATGGTTCCCAACATTCCAAGTTGCCACTACATGCTTCTCATGTAGCCCTCCCGACTTAAATCTAGTAGTAACAAATTTCATGTTTTGTTTACATGTAAAATAACCACTGCCACCGGGTAACAACCCAATTGCAGTAAATAACTAAATAAAAACAATATTATACACACGAACTGTTATTTTGGCGTCATTTAAACACACACGTTATCGAACTTCGGGTTCCGTAAACTGTAGAGTGTTTCTTGTCTGAGAACAATTAGCACATCAATAAGGACCCTTCTGCATTTATTTCTTCAGTCTGTTTGTATTTTACGGCTGATTGAAAATATGATTCTACGTCTACCGCGCGTAAGACTAGCATTGCTCGACAGCCCCAGTGGGCCAAGGCCTTCTTCTTGTCGAGGTTTCGAGGTCACACTCAGTCACACCACACTCGGTAGGATTCCTATGAATGAGGGATCGGCCCGTCGCAGAGACCTCTTCCTGACAATACACAACACTCAAAAGCGACAAACATCCATGTCCACGGCGGGATTCGAACCCGCAATCACAGCAAGCAAGCGTCCGCAGACCCACGCCTTAGACCGCGCGGCCACCGGGATCAGCAATTAATTATATACTTCCAACAAAATGCAACTATAATCAAATTACAAAGATAGCTAAGATGAGATACATAATACTGCGAGCCATGCTGCTTATTAACACGCACTTGTGACTTCCGTCCTATTTCTGTTTTTTAAATTTCAAGCAGTACTATTTCTGACTGAAAATGTGCTGCATCCTATAACAGCACCACAGAGAATAACCGGTGTGTTAAGTTGCATTGTATTGCCTGGGTATTAATATTTTTTATCAAGACGCAACAGCCCCTAGTGGTCCAAGGTCTCATTATCGCGGATTCATGAACACACTTAGATGCACCACAGTCGGTAGAACTCCTCAGTACGAGTTCTCAGCTCGTCGCAGAGACCTCTACCTGACAACACACAACACCCACAAGAGTCAACACATCCATGTTCCGGGTGGGATTCCAACCCCCAATCCCAGGAAGAGAGCGTTCGCAGACCCACGCCTTAGATCGCGAGGTCACTGGGACCGGTGGGGTATAAACGTACGTTACCGAAATACAGCTTGAAGAAAACATGCGGGCTTAACGACGTTTGCCTGAATCCTAAATTTTACATCAATATCTTATTAGATCTTAAAAAATGTAGGAAATCTTAAATTTCTATTTAAAGTATCACTGTATACGTACTAGACAGTAACAAAATTTGAAATCAGTCAGAATACAAAAGTTGTTGGATAAACATGAGACCCTTGCAGCTCCTTTTACATAGCAGCCACTGTATAACTTACTGTTGCTGCTGCGTGTGTCGTAATCCTATAAACACTGGCAACAATATTCTCCAAACGTTCCTATACTCTCTAGACCGACGCCCTTGCGAACAAAATACACAAAACAATGAACGGTACTGAAAGCAATCTCTTTTCAGCACAGGGCTTTCTTATCAAGATGAAGGAAACAAAGGAATAAGTAATTCAAGTATTACTTAGTTTCCTGATGTATAATACTAATCCTATTAAAGTGTTCGGTATTATTAAATTCGGTTATGTCTTAGAGACTAGCTGTGTTTCTACTGGTAAGTAAGTATAAGGACCTGGAGCTGCACGGACAATTGTTTCTCTGAAGTACAAAGTTTATTGTTTCAACATTTTAAATAAATCTTCTATATGATTTGTGAACCCTGGATTATAACTCGCTTTGTTTTATCATAAAATCTACAGTACATCCTTTGCGAAACACTCTAATCCATATCCTCAATACTGTGCGCTCTTACGGCTAGCGTTCTGGAACTCAATGAGGCAGGTTTTGTACGCTTGTTTAAAGAAGTGTAGAGCCATTCAATATGTATCTCAGCCTACTTCTTCCATAAACGATACCGAAAAACTCAATATTTCACGTTCAGAAAAAACACAACTGATATGATTATAAAAAGTTCTGTATATTTTTACGATATGTTTAGACCTATTTGATTGGCCATCATCAGGTGATAGTATAGTGCAAGGTTTTGTTTTCTTTTTTGGCGTGGCAGCCCCCTGTGGGCCATGGCCTCCTAATTCACGAGGTTGCTAGATCACACATAACGACGCACCACAGTCGGTAGGACTCCTCTGGAAGAGTGATCAGCTCATCACAGAGACCTCTACCTGACAACACACAACACTCACAACAAACATCCATGCCCCCGGTGGGATTCGAACCCATAATCTCAGCAGGCGAGCGGCTGCAGACCTACGCCTTAGATCGCGCGGCTACTGGGACCGGCATCAGGCAGTAGTATAGTGTACATAAAAGAGAAAATTATTTCAGGATGATGATGATAGCAAACGGAACAGGCCGAAACATGTCGTTGAAAAACAGAATATGTCCTACATTCTTATAAGCTGTGTTCTTATGAACAAAAAAATTGACTCTAGTTATACAACGCAACGGGATGGCGATACCGAAGAAAGAAAAGGACTCTCATGTCGGAAAGAGTGCGTCATCCTGACATCTTTTGAATAAATGAACAGAATTTTAAGAAATTTCGCAGAAATTTTGTGCCATTGGAAGTAATTTAAACCAGTTATTGATTAAACGAAATGGACATAAAAACTTTGGTCGAAACGGCAAAAGTCTTGCCTAAAATAATGTCCATGTTGGAGCCATGAAGGAATATAGGGGGAGTAGAAATAGAGAACCACTCATTCTTCACTTCGACGACAGATAGGGGTAAGTGGTGAACTTTACGCGCTGGCTACTTTATCCTCGGAAAAGAGCAACGGTACCCATTAAATAAGAGGCTGGATGGACCCTGAACCATTGCGGACGTTTTGGAGAAGGGAAAATCTCTTGAATCTGCCGGAATTCGAAGTCCAAACCTTCCAGTCGGTATCCTAACCACTTCAGTGACTATGCTACACGGCTCACTATATGGAAATGTATCTTCGAAATTGGCAGGCCTAAAAGCAACATAACATCCCTGCAAATTTACTTCAGGTATCAGTTTGACAGCTTTCATAAGTACGTAAACAAGTAAGTATGTAAGTCAGTAAGAAGTTTTCAAACCTGACAACAGAAGCATCATAACTCTGCCATCTATTTGCAGTTACAAAGATCCAACAACTATAACTTCTATAGCATTTGGTTCTATGGCCATGTGCTTACCAATACAGTTCAGAATGCTAACCGAGGTGGTAACGTGAATTCTGCTTTTGGATTATGAACTCCCATTACCCCGCAAGACACAATATCTGTAGGACTAGCCGTCCGTACATCAGGAAAGCAGAGAGTTCTGCCCTCAGTTATTTGTTGTTCCTAGAACCCAAGATGCAATTTCGTAGCATTCGCTGAATGGTAAAGACCATTCAGCGAATGTTATATAAAGAAACTGGAACTGTTTCCGGGGAAGACAATACGGCATATGAAAACAAAATGTGGATAGACAGTCATGGCAAAATCATGATGGCAAACCGCACATACTAAGTACACATAAAACTGCTCAGGTCAGAACTATTGTCTCGTAATTCTAAATTAAAATCATATGAAACCCTAATAGACCCACAATGACTTATGGGCCGGAGGCTGGGAAAACAACCAAGGAAGAAAGGCAAGCGCTCAGAATGTTTGAACGGAAGGTTGAAAGGAAAATATACGGACCCGTAGAAGAAGGAACGTGGTGGAGAGTATAAACAAACAAGGAGATAAAGAACATATTACAAAGGACAGATATTGTGAAGTTTATAAAATCCCTCCAAGATGGTATGGTAATGTTAAAAGAATGTGACACCAACAAATGCCAGAACAATTTGCAACAGTTACAATGGAAAGGACATAGAAGAGAGGAAGACCACGTGACTGACTGAGAGACGAGGTTGAATTGGAATTAAATATAGTGGAAGTAAAAAGCTGGTAGGCAATGGTCAGAGACCGTTGGGAATGGAGGAAGATTGTCTTGGAAACCAAGGTTCATAACTGACTTGAGGGCCTGAGGAGGAGGAGGAGGAGGAGGAGGAAAAGAAGAAGAAAAAGGAACACAGAAATAAGCTGTGTGGGCACAATGTAAAGTTTCTGTTGTTACATCTGGCGGTATATATGCCTGCAATTTATCGTCTTCGTAAAACGACTTAAGGTCTATAGCAGATCCGCTAAGGCAACCACTAAGCTTTAACACATTAAAGATTAAAATGAAACTAAACCATACTTCAAAATTTAGTTTGTACCGCGCAGTGAACACACTCCGTCTCGGTTATACATAAAAATCAACCAGCTATTGCTGCATAGGGAAATAAGCGTTGTTTGTTCTGAGATCCATACAAAACACACAAATGCCCCCGTGAGCAGAACGTATAACATGCGGATGAAATAGTTTGGTTGTATATGATAAAACCACTAGAATTTAAAGAGTTAAATGATTAAATTCCGTCTCGGAGAGATTCCTATCATGTGCTAGGACTACCCACGTCTCGAGGACCAATCGGTTTGAACGTTAAAACCAACGTGCAAAAAAGGAAAGCTTTTAGAAATGGTAACAGAGTTTCAGAACAAACCGTTCATATTATATATCAGAGATTGGTAACTTTGAAACGTGGCGTCCTGTGAAACCATACGGCGTCGCACCTAAAAACTACTGTCTTCAAATATTTCAAGAAATCTGATTTCTTATAGGAATATAAAATGATCGTGGGCGGTTTCAATACACAAAATATCTGTTTCAGTACGTCATAAGCAAACTGTGAGTGAAAATGTCTTATTTTTTTAAATAACGCCCTGATTTTTGTCGTCATTTGTCTTAATTGGAAACGGCGCTACTATAAAGAAAAGAAAAAGTAAGGAGTGACAGTAATGTTGCCATGGCAACTGATGTGGAGATGGTGATGTGGGAAGAGAATCAACACGCTTGAAGCCCACTGATGTCGAGACCCTACGGACAAAGAGGAGAAACTAGGCAGCTAGAACGTTATTAGATTTTGGCAGGGACGGGACACAAAATGGAAGGAAATATAACTAGATCAAGTCTGATATAAGCTGTAGAGGAAGAGAAAATGAGACTTCGGGTTATTCCAGAAAAAGAGAGAAGAAGGAAAGGTAACTTACTGTGACATCATACAAATTATTACTCATACAGAACACTAGCGACGGAACGGGGAAATGCGAACTAAGTGACCTGGATCAGCGTTGAGTCTTATAATACACAATAGAGAGTATTGATTACTATAATTAGTGAAAATTATATTTGTCTTCTAATATGTAATGTAAAACAAATTATACAATGTAAATTAATTAGTAATAAAACAATAGAAAAAACGTAATCAATTCTGTAGGAGTTCTTGACGTGTACAGTATTTGGAGATCTTAACCTAAACCGTGAATTCGGTATTGTGGCATTTGTTAACAAGAAATGTCAGGGAGACTCCGTAGTGTGAAATGAATACAATTATTTGTAATATCTGTTTGTGCGAGTTAAAAGTAGAATGAATATGGGTATTAATTTGAAATGTCAATGTAATTAAATCAGTCAGAAAAGAGGGCATGGTATGTGGCATATTTGAAAAATATAGTTAATGCATAATATAGGATCAAATAGTCAAACACAAATGTGGAAGTTTTATTAGATAAGTAATAGCATCACCAATAAAAACTACATGTTTCGGCCTACCTAGTGCCCATCATCAGAATCCTGATGATGGCCACTAGGTAGGCCGAAACACGTAGTTTTTATTGGCGATGCTATTACTTGGCTAATAAAACTTCCACAGTTGTGTTTGACTATTTTATATGATTGTAGTACACAACGGAGATGCCCCAAATTAAAATAATAAATGTAATTTTTTATTGTTAACACGGCGGTTGGGTCAGAAATTTCAATGCTGCGAAATCCTTCCGTCTCTGCACCCTCGCCTTTCTGGCTCAGGTAAGCTAAAGGCAAGGTAGGTTTTGGGAATAAAGAAAGTAAGTTTGTGGACAGGGGAGTAACTGAGTACACGCCAGGGGAAAGAAGCTGAGAACTGACTTGCATTTTGTGTTCGGAGATTTGCAGTATAATATGTAAAAGGTAAAACAGTCCCATTACAGGCCTGGAGTGGCCCAGAGGGTTCCAGGAAGTTAAGGTTCCCGGATTTCGTGACAACGGCACAGGATGGTGGTGGGTTGTCAACCTTACGCACCGGCCGCCTTTACCCCCAGGAAATACTCCTGGTACTCATTTCTGTTAGAGGCTGGGTCGACCCCAGGACCGTAGTGCGATCGGTAGGATTTTATGTCAATGGAAAATCCACTGACACCAGCTGGAATCGAACCAGCGACCTTCCGATTTGTAGCAAAGCACCTTAACCACTGTGCTTCCGTGCCTTCCCCCGCAGTCATATAGTAATTGTGTTATGTTGCGGGAGGGCAGCTTTTGGGCGAAAGTTTGAAGTTAATGTTGGGAATGCTGCGTGAAAAGCATGCAATTCAACGTGGAATTTAGTTACCAACACAGCGTTTGCTCTATGACCGAGAAAAACCACCGAAAACCTTGATCGTCTTTGTAGTAAGCTCGACCTCTAGCCAGTAATCCAACGCTCAAGAACACTAACACTATTGACAGTCCCAACATGTGCAGCACAAATGTGTTTTACGTAGTTTTGCGTGGGTGAATAGACACGAACAGCTACATAAACACATTAATACGTTTGTTAAGATGTAGCAACTGCGCACGTATGGGCCTGCCGGTAATACCTCACAAAGAATAAAGACCGAACTCTATAATGAAAGTAAGGAGTTAATGCTGTCTAAAGAAACAATCGCTGTTTGTTTTAAGCGGAGTTCTGCATTTAAACCTGATGGTAATTATAGCTTCCCGTTGGCCTTTTAATACATCACTATTCAGTTAATAAAATGAAAAAAAAAATGATAGGATATGTTTGATTGAAGTGACCTATATTATGGCCTATTGCACACGGGTTTGTTCTGATGACATTAACGGTAGAGTTCTGAGTCAAGGGAATGAACAGCTCTTTGTGTTTCACAGAATGACGCTAATGTATGGTAAAGATGTGGCTTTGTGAAGTCCCTTCCATGACGTAAGTAATGTATGCTAATGTCATCCCGGATTATTAAATTAGATTGCTATTTTTAAAGCTCCAATCACGTGCTAAGCTAAGGGCCAGTGTCAAATTCTCTTTCCATAATTTGCATTTGCATTTATATTTTCGTCAAATTGTTTTATCAGCCTATACATCTCTTTATACTGCAGGATGCAAAGAATTGCAGTGAGGAGCTTCATAATTACGTAGTTAGTGTCGCCAGACGTTATTAGCATGATTCATCAAATGAGATGGGTGGGACAGGTAGAATAAGCGGGAGGATGAGAAATGAAAAAAATCGGTGTTGTCTAAATGTTAAAAAAAAATTTATTTTCATATATATGTGTGTGTATATATATATATATATTTGTGTGTGTGTGTAGTCGGTTTTGCCACACCTACACAGAATTTAATCTCATCTTCCTGTAATATGAACTGCCTATTACAGTCTATAGACCATAAACTACGGCGTCACCAGAATTTAAACAGTCTCTTAATACTTAGCCTGTTTCATGGCCACCAGGGGAAATCTTCCACTGGTTCTGGACAACGATATATTTCACTGTTATCCCCATATCTGTGGTTTATTTTTCATAGTTAACTTACAATATTAAGTGAGCCATGAAAATAATAAACGACGGGTTTGCACTCCCACAGGAGCACCAACACATTCACCTTGACAGCTCCAAATGAAGTAATGAACTACCGGCTACTCTGACGATGTATCTTGAGGCAAGTTACTGGCTCAGTAAATTGTTCTATATTCGACTGTGATTTGTTACTAACACTAATGTAGAAGCTATTTTAATTCATGCGTGCAGAACGTGACCATCTAATCTGTCAGTTTGACAGTCGCCACTAAATCCTAGAAGCTGTAGCGCTTCTTACTTGTAGTTCTATTTAGTAGATGCCCAGTTCGAATCTCGGCCGGGGCACCTATTATCTTGAGAGAAGTGTTCAGTGATTTTCTTCGGTACCTCCACTACCAATCCATCCATATCCTTCCAAGTTATTACTCACTAATCATCGTCTAACTGACGCAAATATTCTGAAGACACTTACACCGTAGTTTGATGAAGCATAATTAAACACGTAACGTCTAGTCAAACCCTGATACAAAGTCTCCCGATATAGCGTCACTTTCTCTTAGCTCCCGCAAGTGCCTGTGAACAGAAATACCCTGTAATACTGTACACATAGCCCTTGTTTAGCGCCTCATATTTTTCTCCCTTTTTGTTGTAATTATCCTAGCCAATATACGCCACTTCTTAACTTACGTCCTCTCATTTTCAGTTTAAATCCCTCTTGCTGGCTGCTCTGAATGTCGCTAAGTATATTGTACGCTTAGCAAGAATCACGAATTTTAACACATATTAACATTTCAGGTCTGTGCGTACCCTCTGCTGTTACGTTGAGCAACACTGCGTTCTACAACACCTGGCATTTATGTGCAGGGTAATTTATAATTTCCTCCGGGACTTCCGACTTCTGTGGTACAGTAGCCGGGATGGTCACGCCGAAGGGGAGCATGTCAACAGAGGGAGAGACACTCCAAGTTTCTGTCCTACCTTACAGGTCCTCGATATGTCCACCCTGCTCTTGGTTGTTGCGCAGCCGAATTCGGAATTTCCGGGGGAACTTACGATTTTTTTTTCCTTTGGCGCTGCGGCCCAACGCGGGCCATGGCCTCCTCATTCTTGAGGTTTCTAGATCACACATAGCGACGCATCACAGTCGGTAGGACTCCTCTGGACGAGTGATCAGCTCGTCGCAGAGACTTCTACCTGACAACACACAACACTCACAACAGACAGACACCCATGCCCCCGGTGGGATTCCGACCCAAGATCTCAGCAGTCGAGCGGCCGCAGACTGGGACCGGCACTTATGAATTACCCTGTATATTGAATGATTATCACAAGAAATTCCGACTATTTCCCTGTGCAACATTAACCGGTTGATCTTTCTAAAGGAAAGGGACTTGTTCTCTCTGAGGTAGGAACAGAAATTTGAACACAATTGAAATGAACTTCAGGCTACCATTCTGCCTTCCTTATTGAAAGAAACAAATATTCACCCCCTAAAGCCATATTTTACTACTACTGGTATCACAAGTAACAGCGGGCGGAGCCAGGGAAACTTCTAATAAAGTACAGCTTCTTCTTCCACACCGGAAATAAAAATATGTCTCACTTCTGTCTTGTCCCTGTCTCTCTTCGTGTACTAAATCTTACGGACGGACTCCGTCAGTCTTCGGACGATATAGCCCCAATACCGCTATGCTGCCTTGTTGTTTGTAATTGTTGTTCTATGCAACGCTTATCTCATAGGATTTGCCGATGTGTTTGCTGGCTGTCAGTCTGTCTACTTACGCTAAAGACTTAATAAGCCCAGCTCCTGCGTTGCTTTGTTTTCATCATAGATCTTATTATAAAACCTCTTTTCCTGTACTGAATAAGTCTAAAAATGCACTGCCTGATTTGCGACTGTCACATGTTGACCGGTTCGCAACCACAGGTGGCCGGTATGCGCACCGGTTGAAATAAATGCAGATTAATATCATAAGACTGCGAAAATGAGAGCATGGGTTAGATATATTCATTCCTGGAAGTAGGAATTTAGAATCCCTCAAGGAGCTTCGGCTTATATCTAATTTCTCTTTGTGTTTCTGTTGATCTGTGTTGGCAGCGGACTTGTGAGGAGACGAACGCCCGTTCAAGGGATACTAGGCTGCCAAATGCCGATTGGCGTGCAGGCAGAGGGCTGGGATCTACAGCCTCTCGCTTGTTCCACTTTGGTTTCACCTCGTATTTTCATATCCGTGTACCGAACATGTACAAGGAGAAGTCATGCTTCCTCTGACGGACAGTAACGCTTTCCAGCTCTGCAGAGTCACCGGAGAAAAGGCGGAAACCCACGAAGATCCGTCTAATGTGTTTTTTTTGGAGGCTGTTGGTTAGTTTCGAACACCATTAAGAACATTTACACTTTTTTGTACCAAATTTTTAAAAATTTGTGTAGCAGTTTGAGGATTTTACGGCATTGATTAATTATGACACCGAGTAATCTGGAAGATGGCTTTCAAATTTCCAAAGGTCCTGCATTCTATATCTTCAGGGAAGAGTTTTTGGTGTAGGTAGGCTTCACACTTATTATAGGTCACGAAGGCCCTTAGGGTGAGTAGAGGTATAGCTCTACTCTTTCTAGAGCCTCGGCACTAGATGGGGGTGGGAGGTCAGCCCCACGCTCCGACCGCCTCTACCCCCGGGAAAGACCCGGTATCCATTGTACAGGAGGCTGGGTGGGCCCCACGGCCGATCAGGACAGGTACGGAAAATCTCGCCCCCACCGGAATTCGATCCCCGGACCGTCCAGCCCGTAGCCAGGCACTTTACCGACTTAGCTACCCGGCCCACCAGTTTTTGATGTACCCCGGCCAGTGATCACTTAGAAATAGCATGGCCAGGAATTTACGCAAAAATGCGAGTAATTATCCATTCCTGCATGACTGTGTATTTGTTTGATTACGTTAGTTTAGAGTGCTTATACAAAATTTTTATAATATTGAATCGCATAGTTATATCTAAGGCTGGACTTTCTGTAATTTGAACTTTCTCCCAGGATACTGAAGTTGGATGCAGCTACTTATATCCACACCGACAACACAGCTCGCTAACTGTGGCAACAGTCACGTTTATGTCCTTTGTTTTATCTGGATCAGGGACGTGAAGGCCATCACCTACTCGGTGTCAATATAATAAAACGAAATACAGTACTAATGTAGGGATATTCTGGTCTACGGGACAGCACCATAGAAAGTGGTTTATGTGACACGAAGAAAGACATTTGAACTGAAAATTATTAACGTGAGCGTAGATAGCTCAGCCAGAGTAGTGACTAAGCGAGGAGCTGGACGAGCAAGTGATCAAATGCGGGCAAGATTTGAGATATTTCACTTCTCCGAAGCGTCAAGACGGTCTGTAAGGTCCAATCTATCCAGTGGGTAACGGAGGTCCTTTCCCTCGGGGTAAAATCAACGAGACGAGATCCTGACCTCTCACTCAACCTCGTGCCGACGCTATGAATGAGTGGCGGTACTCCTCGACTCCCCCCATACGCCTTCCTGATGCGCAATGGGAACAATTTAATTTACTTTAAAAGTTAAAAGCGTGGGGGTACTACTTTGAGAGGTTCCGACGACAGTATCATTCAAAGAGGGTGATTTTGTATCGTACGGAACATAATGAGCAGAACAACTGAAACATGAGTAAAACATTTCTCAGCTCGAAGCCATTCTTATACAGAACATATCGCTCATTTACAACAAGACTGTCACACCTCAAAATTTGGCATTTTTGAATTATTGGTACAGAAAGGAATTTTAGCAGATGCACTTTTAACAGGTATAGTGTCATAATGTAGTTTGCAAAACTCGCCGCTGGAGAGCAGTTGTGTCATCGTTGCACTCATAGAAAATTACAGCACTTCAAAACATTTAGACTTTTCTCCTGAACAATCACAGATTTTGAGTTGTGACACTGTTGTGGCAAATGAGCGATATAATAATACAAAGCAGATACATGTTAAAAATTACTTGTGTCGTGAACCTAGGTATCCCTGTTAGACGCCGTTGAAAAGCAACAAAAAACACGGGTGGCTAGAAAAAACGAAAAACATTTGCGTTAAATAACATGGGTAAAATATTTGTAATTTTCATTTCATAAAATGCCTCAACTCGTTCACAGTCCATAAACACTTACTGGATTCCTCCAGTCCTCCTCAATCTGAGATAAAGACCTTGCGTGCTACATGACCTGCGTGTCGCATTCTTTATCGTTTTGCAATTTCAAGGTGCGTCATCCCCGTTGTGTTTGTTCGAACCTAAGGTAATAATTCCATAAGGATACAGCAGTCATAACACAACTATATTATCTGGTGTATATAAATTATCAGCTACATATTTCGGCCAATGCTGCTATGGCCATCATCAGGTTGGGTACAATTTATAAGAGTAGCTATATAGATATGATATAACACAAAAAATTTGTTAGTGTTAGTATAGGTAAGGGGACGAGATCTCGTTTACACAAAGTCGGCGGGCGTGTGTGACCATACTGCACCGCAGGACCAAACAAGGGCCCAGGCCTACCGCACCCCACAGGGCATGAACCGACTCGGCACGTACACTACATTATCATAGACAAACAGGATAACACATTTTAAGCTCATGGTTCCGTGCATCGTAATTCAATGTTAATAAAAATCCAACCAGATGCATCAGTATGCAGATATTTATTTACTGCAAAGTCACTCTACATGTTTCGGGTGCTGTGACACCCGAAACATGTAGAGTGACTTTGCAGTAAATAAATATCTGCATACTGATGC
>Ga0123352_10014404_pt1 | contig 12593 bp, 13 predicted proteins | sample TergutLab28metaG_FD_89700 | JGI IMG/M metagenome (GOLD analysis project Ga0123352, IMG submission 89700) | Labiotermes labralis P1 segment gut microbial communities from Petit-Saut dam, French Guiana - Lab288 P1 | ecosystem: Host-associated > Arthropoda: Insects > Digestive system > Gut ... | reverse complement strand
TATTATCAATCCTCACACTCTGAATTCATCCTGCATTCTGATCTCGAAACATGACCATGTACTTAGTTTTATCAGCACTTACTTCCAGTCCAATCTCCCTAGTAGCAGCTACACGATGTGTACCATTTAGTTACAAGCCCTCCCTGTTTACCTGAACCCTCCTAATGGCATACTCTAAAGCAAAGTTAAAAAGCAATGGTGATAGAGCATCTCCTTGTTTCAAACTATTCCTAATAGGGAACCTGTCAGACACATTCTTGCCCACCCGAACTCTGCTATATGTTTCAGTCAGACTCATCTTTACTAATCTTACAAGTTTCCTACGGATACCAAACTCAATGAGAATCTTATATAAGACCTCCCTCCTAACTGAATCTACTGAATACTACTAGTTTTTGTATTTTATTTTTGTCCAGCAGTGAATACATGATATGATATTTTTCTATTCTTCTGCGTATTCTCCTTATGCATCACACGACTGACGCATAATTATTTTTTTTTACAAAACTCTCCATGACGTTTCTTACCTATAACATGCACTTCAGAAAATTACGGCAAATGTGGACATGTCCTGCTCAAAGGAAAACATTTTTACCATGCAATCACATGCCCTACATGCGATCCATCACACAAATGAGCTTGACAGACAATTTGCAGCATAATTAACATCATATAACACAGCCAACTAACCCTGCATCCCGGAGCCTGTATGTATCCTGGTTTGGTAAGACAATGAAAATATGGTCTGCAGTACTTCGTATGTATTTTTTCAGAAGATGTGAGCTCACCTTGACACAAAACAAACACCTAACTAAGAATATATGAATTTACCTGCTCTTTCAGCTGATCAAGATATATTCTGAGAAGAAAGTTCGTTTCCTCTGGTTTTAAGCACTCTGGATATTTATGTACAATTACACCCAGTATATGAAGATGTTTCTGTACCACTGAAACAATAAATTTCAAAGTACTGCAGTTGCTTTTACAATTACACTAATAGTTCTGCCATATTACCTTTACTGTATTTAAAGATTTTAAAAAAGATGTTTATTATTCCCTGTGATTATGTAATAAGCATAACACAGAGTCAGCAATAATATCAATTCTTATCTATGACAGCCTTATCTAGTTATACAAGGACATTAATCTATCTGATAGCTGTTAATAGTGACTTCCAACAGCTTCCGTAACTTATAAAATTTCAATGTGCAATAAAACAATGCATTTGTTTGACAAGACATGTGTCTTGTGAATCAAATGAAAACATTTCATAAAACTCTTGGCACATGATGTAATGCATACAATGCAAGCCAAATGATAACATTTCCAGTGTATTCTTTAAATATGACAAGTAAAAACTTAATACTAACTGTAATATATTGAACTAAAATATGTGACACCTGAGACATGACGAACAGCAACAGTTTGAGCACTGTGCTGCCCGCCATCACACAAAACACCCTGAGTCAAGCAGTCATGTGAGTTATAAGCCAAAATAATGTCCCTGTATAATGAATTACAGTTATGTATCAGCAGCATCCAAATCCTAGTTAAAATCCGCATTTAGAGGGAGAGGAAAGGATTTACTCTCTCCCCATGAAGTGTATTTTTCTGACCAAATGTTAAGTTTGAAAAGAAAAGTTTGGTTAGTCATATGCATAGCATTAGTATCAATCAGTTAATTTATGACTGTACAATCTGACATATTTTTGTTACTTGAAAATTCAAAATTCGTTCCTATCACCCCTCCTCTACCAAACAAATTCATCAATATGCTGCCTGCTTGTCTGTCTGTCAGGCAGTCAGTTTTCTGGTTGTTAGTACCACTAGTTGCTGGTTTATTGCATCATCTGATGCTCAATTCCTCTGCTTCCTAAACCTCTCCACTTCCTTTTCCCACTTTACTTCAGGTCTCATCACTGTCTTCCTCCCTGTGACCAAGTCATTATTTGTTTAGGCCATCCTCCATGTGTACTATGTGTTCATACTATTTCAACACATTGTTTTCTATTACTTCCACAACTGTTTGCGTTAGCCCCATTTTTATCCGACTACTTAAATTCTATCTTTTAGTAGTCTGCAGGCCCTTGCAGCTCTTCTCCAAAAATCCATTTCTGTTAACAGTTTCTTCTGTAACTTGTAAGCTCCATGTCTAACATTCTTCTATTAATTTTTTGTCATATATTCTGCATCATCTTTATCTTGTGCTACAATAACCTGGTCATCTGCATAAAGATATGATGTATCGTTTCATTCCCTGTTGGTAGTCCCATACTTTTACACTTTTTGTTCCTCTTATACAGCACACTTTCTAAGGAAACAAAATAAGGATGGTGATAATCCCCATCCCTGTTTTAATCCTTTATTTGTTCTAAAGCCTGCTGATTTCATGTTTCCAATTTTCACTTGTGCCTCATTCCTGGCATACATTTTTTTAATCAATACTAAAATTTCCTGTGGAATTCCCATTTTTCTAATCACAGGACATAGCAGTTTCCTTGGTATCATGAAGTATACCTTTTCCAAATCCACAAAACCATTATGAGTTTCTTTACTCTTTACTCTTTTTTCTGTTATTAATTGCTGGAGACAGACTATACTATCTGAACAAGACTTCCCTTCTGTAAATTCCACTTGTTCCTCTGATACCTTTTCTTCATCATATTCTCCGTTTTGTTTTTTATTATTCCGATAAATACTCTTCCAATAGAATTTATAACACTTATACATCTGTCACTGTTACCCGTAAACTTGTCATCCCCTTCTTTATATGTAGGGCATATGTATGCAAAATTCCATTCTTGTGGCATAGCTTCTCCTGAGAATATTTCATTAAACATGTCTGTTAGGAAGGAAATTACTTTTTCCCTCCATATTTGAGTAGTTCTATTGGTATACCTCCTGGCCCTGGAGCTTTATTGCTTTTTGAAAATTTTAAGGCTCTTGCAACCTCTGTCTGGTGCTACCACCTGGTTCCTCTCTGCTACATTTTGTATTGGGTTCAATTCTATATACTCTTCTCGCTTTTTCCTGTAGCAGCTTTCTTCATTTCTACTTTTACTTTTCTCTTTCGTGTGTTATATTCATTTCTATTTTCCGATGACTTAGTGGCCATAATACTCCTTAGGAATAGCTTTTTCTTTTCACAAACTACTGTTTCCAAAACTGCATGTATATACAATTGTTTTCTGTATTTCCCCCTCACCTCAATTTCTTCTCTTAATACCACTCTTGCTGCTTTCTGTAACTTTCCCTTAAATATCTTTAGCTCTCTTCCATTCCTCCTCCACATATTTTAATATACTTCCGTACCCTTGTTTTATATAACTGTTTCATACTTCCATTGTGAAATAAATGTAGTTTACAGTTCACTTTTACCCTCTCTTATGCACAGGGCATACGATTTTTCCTCTGTATGCTCCAACATCTATCACAATACACTTTCTATTTTGCTTCATTAATACCAGTATCAACATAGATTTGAGTTTTCTAGTATGCTATTCCCACTACACAAATTAATTTATGTTTAAAAAAAATGTTCACAACAGCCAAATCCTCTTTGTTGAACAATTCTACTATTCTATCCCCATTATAATTTTGCTCACCTTCCCCATTACGTCCAACTCTTCTATCACTTGTTTTGCTATACACTTTGCCAGTTAAATCACCTACTATTATGAGTTCTTGTCCTGATGTAATTTTCCTACTTATTACTTGCGTGTGGTAATAAAAGTCATCCTTTTCTCCAGCTTTAGCATCCTCATTTGGATCATGCCATAATGATCACTTCTATATTGTATACATTTATAAACATCTTCAGGATTCTTTTGTTTATTTCTTCCATCATTATAACATTTTTCTGCCATTTGCTCTTTACTGCAATGAAGATGCCCCTTTTTTGCTGTATTGCCTTTCCCAATGCCACTCCATATGTGAATAAGTTTACCTTGTAACTCACTTTCTGTACTTTTTTTCTAAGTTTCCATTAGCATAGCACCATTTAAATTACTTTATTCCATTTCCTTAAAAACTTCATCATATTTAGTTGTTAATACCTGAATGCTCTTTATACCTGTAGGCAGAAAACTTTTTCAAACTCACTTTCAATTCTAGTTGTTCCTATTTTGTGTTTGCTTTTGACTGAGGTACATAGCAACTCTTTTGTTTTACAGGATGGGTTGCCAGCCCATTGCGAAATCATGATAACCCACAGGGCCAGTGGGTTACTTCTTAGTCTGGCTTCTCCCCTTTGACCTCTCTGGTATGAGAGGCCCTGCTAGTAGCTATGCTATCGCTGGCATAGCCCTCAGGATCATTTGAAGCACACAAGCCCTTCTGTCACAACAAAGTGAGTAATCCAATGACAGGTCTGAATTACATTCAAAAGTAAAATCCCGATGAATTCACTCGGCCAAAACATGTTACTGCAAGGGTCACTAGAAAAAGTCTTGAGACCTACAGATGAACTGACATATCCAGAAGGTAACTTGCAATTAGAAAAGTACCACCTAAACAGCTCAACAACCACCTATCACAGACAGAGAAATTTCAGCCATATCATTCATTACACCACATTTCAGTCTTAAGGTTTCACATGCTCTGAATGCTATATTTCCTAATCAATAGACTGGAAAATGTGGCCTAATAACCTAGTCTCTGAGACTCCAGATCTTACACTAGTACACTATTTCGGTTCAGCATACAAGAAAAACATTGTTTGCATTGAAAAAATCCAGGGTCACTTGCAAAAAAAGATAATTTACTCTGCTGTGGTGACAATCACTCCATACATGCTTCATTTTACCTGGGATTAAATTAAACACTACTTTAATGGCAAGCAGGGCCACAAACATGGCTCACACTGAGAATTAATTAGGATGTCAAAAAACTTTCGCCAAGTTTTATATAAAAAGAGGACTTTGGTTTCTTCATATTCCCTGATTTACTGTGTCTTGGAATGTTGGGGGTTCTTTTCCAATGACCGTATCTATATAACTCACTTCCATTCATCCATGTTACATTTGTTTCTTGCATCAAATACCATAAACCATGCGCCAGCACCTGACAATATGTTCCAGGTACTGTCATGTACAATTTGTATGGGCAACCCAACAAAATTACATAAATAATAGACTGAATATCATGGTAATTACTACTATCAACTGTATGCAATTACTCAGTCTCATGCTGCACTTGTAATTTGTAATGCATCGATAACAATTTGTATAGCAGCATTAGCCACTTGTTTCTGGAGATATTTGCCAAAGCAACACAGTTTGTTTTAGTTCTGTGAAGTCAGTTTACCTTTAGCTGGCATTGCCTTGCTTCTGTTACTCTTGAATGGCTCAATCAATCTCCTGAAGAGTTCATTTATATTCAAATTGTCATTCCATGGACCATTCTCTAGGATAGACTGGATGACATCAAAAGCTTTATCTCTTTCCTCTGCCTTTTTCTCCAGTAATATACAAGTCTTGCATAAATCCTATTGTAACAAAACCAAGGAAATGACTATATGTTTGCAGAACATCTGATCATACACCACAGGAATGCAGTTGGTACTGCTGTTTCACAGTTCAAGATGTCCCTTGGCTGAGTGACAACTAGTCTAAGCGTTTTATGCTTTCTCTACCAAGAAAATTCCAGAACAGTACTTTAAAATGGGCCATGACTGCAACCTCTCACTACATTCAATAACATCCTGACATTCCCAATGAAAGCTACAACCGATGGTGGCATTCAATGCGAGCGAATGAATGTAACACACAGGTGAAGAATTAATGGTGCCATGCTATCATAGTTGCTATAATGACTCACATGGGCAGGATAACCCAGGGTCCGAACCCTTCTGGGGCAAGTGATTTTTCTCTTCTCCAAAGTGTCCAGACCTGCTCTGGGGAAAGAGTGCTTTCCTCAGCAGCAAAATAACCAGGGCATCTAGTGCTGAGGTTAAAAAAGAGCTATACCTCCACTCTACAAATATGCCTTTATAGCATGTACAGCTACAACTTTTTATGAAGGATCAATAATGTATACTCACTCATTAATGCAACTAGAACACAGTGTACCTGGTCGGCATAAGGTCAGTTATGAAGCCCAGGGTTTTAGTCCCAGTTTGATCAACCTATCTTGCAGATACTCAAACTTGCTAGAAGTAAATTTCAGTTTATAGGAAGTAACACTGAACCAAATAAATAATTCTTATTATTTAAACTATGGAGTTCCAGAGAAATGTCTGCATCCTTAAATGGATGAAAGTTTGCCTTAACTGTTGAACAAAGGTAACGAGAATCTACAAAATGGTGGTGGGATGGCTCTACAAGTGGACTGCATGGATGTCACTCTATGGTATCTTCAGCAACATTAATCATTCTGTAAACAACGCTCACATTATCACTACAGTGATGGCCAAATCAGTTAATATATACAGTTAATATTACTCCTTACTGTGATGTACATATGGTGAATATTTAAAGGCTGCACTGATATATCTCTGGTGCAAAAGATCATATTAATTTCATTTTCAGTAAAGAGTGATCTATTCAATCAGCAGTGGAAGATAAGTGTTATCACCCGAGTTTCACCTAAGTAAATCATGTATATATGCCAAGTCCAAAGATTCCCATTCTACCCTGAGCCATGCAAACTTCATTAACAGTGCCCAGGACAATACATCCACACCAGCTGAACCTCTAAAGCAGTATACATGTCATGGATGGTGACAACAATAGCAAAATATTAAAGTTATTTCAAAATCTTCTAAGTAACATCACTACATCTAAAACACCAAAAAACACACAGATTTACTGAAACCTGCATTGCCATAATGGTCACAAATCTATAAGCTCTAAACATGAGACCTCAAAGGCGCATGGAAAAAGAAAATCCCTTAATTAACCTTTTAAAGCCTACTGGTTATTTGATACTCCAACAGATTTAACATTCAAAAATTGTACATGTTGCTTCCACCCTCATGGTATTTATGTGTGTTGTACTTATCTCAGAACAAACAGCAACTTTTGCTCTATACAACACCAACTGATTAGTTTTTATAGCTGAGATTAAAAGTATCTTGGCGAAGTATGAACTGGACCTTTCTATAAAACAATTTACGCATCTTCCTTAATGGGTTAAAATCTAGGCTTAATATGAATCAAAGTAAAAAACTGCCACAGGTGAGAAGTTGGACAGTGTATAGCTATAACATAATAAAAACAATGCTACAATGCATATTAGGTTTCAACCACAACCACAGACAAGTAATACTAAAAGACTTCCTGAGAGTTTAGGCTTACTTGCTAATACACAAGATCCAGAGTAAATCGTAACTTATCATGCTTTATTGATAATTTACTGATTCAAGTTATAATTCTGAAAAAGTAATAGCAAACACAATTAAGCATAAATCTCACACCTTAATTTGCACAACATGATGTGACATTCTTTCTTTGAAGGCATCAATTAACACTTTGAACAACTCAAATGATTCCTTGATAGCATCACTGAAGGCATCTTCCTTCATTACTTTCTGGATGAACTGTAAAATCCCAGTCTTCTTATCAAATAAAACTGTAAATGCGCCATCTGAAAAACAGTAAAGTTTAGCAAAATTGTAAACTTTTTAAAGCTAGTGAAATACAGTTAAAAGAAACACACCTGAAAGGGTGACACCATGACTCAGGCAATTAGTCAGCAGCATTTCACTGTGGAGGCTTAGGTTTGATCCAAAACCAGTCCATGTAGTGGTAGACAGAGTAGCACTGGGACAGGCTGTCCTCTGAGTACTTTGGCTTTCCTGTCAGTATTGCTCCACCATTACTTCAAACTCACTCATTCATCGATCATGCTATATAATCTCAACATGACAGGACAATTAACTCAAACATACAATTAAAATAATTTTTTAAATAATGATGATACCTTGTGAAATGACTTTGCCAATTACAACAGATGGACACAGGAACCCAAAGATAAAATACCTGTGCTTAATTAAGCACTTAACCATCCAAGGCAGCAGATTTGCACAAATTCTTAACCTCAGTACATGGATGGTGGTAAATAGTCAACTTCATGTTCCAGTCTCTTTAACCCTGAAGAAAAGCCCTCATTACTGAACAGATAGTAGAATGTGAGGGGTCAAGAGTAATCTAGACATGTAGCAAAAGGAAAGATGCTTGTTCCTAACCCATATTATTAATCAGCAATGAACCAAACTACAATAATGATCATAATTTTAAAACATTATGACTGATACATCATAACACTTCAATCAGTATAATGACTGTACTACATCCTGGATGACCGACTTCAATTTCCTTCAGGGATGACAATTTTTTTAATTGCTGCAAGTACATTACTGTTTCCAAAGGCTGCTTATCAGTGGCAAAGATGCCAGGTTTGCACCAGTCCACTCACATTACTGTAGTTTAGATTATGAATCCATGGATCTTCATGTACAATCCCCATGCATCTCCATAGCTTGGGAATAGAATAGAATAGAATGGTGAGTAGGTTCGAGCCCTTCAATCCTGATAAACCAGGCCTTTGGGCAGGCCCTTTGTGCCCCATAATCTGATGTACAAGTCACAGGAGCCCTGTACCTTTTTTGAAGTTCCAGATGACCCCCAGACTTACACTCCAACATCCTCTGGGTCCAGGAAAAAGGCGCCCAAGGCTTTACACTCACACAGAACATGGGCTGGGGTATCATCCTCTGCTTCACACTTCCTACATAAAGGGACTATTGATCAGCCCCAATTAAGTAAAGATGTCTTTTCAGGGTGTTAGGCCCAGGAAGGAGGCCAGTAACAACCCTGGATTGTGTCCTGTTAAAAGACAGTAGCCTGCTCTTTAGGTGGACTAGAGCCTGAAATTAGTTTTCGAGCCTGTTTCTGGGTGTTTATAAGACACTGTCATTTGCTGGTTGTCCATCCAGCATTTTATCCTTTTTCTTATATTCTGCATTGAGACCCCACAAGGCCAGTTCAGGTCCAACAAACTGGTGAACAGTAACTATCTTGGGAGCTATTCAGCAATTTCATTTCCTTGTACCTCAGAATGTCCAGGGACCAAAAACAGTCCCACAGAATGCTGGGTGGAAATGTCCAACACCTTTTGGCACTATTGTACCAATGGAAATGTTGCGGCAGCCGCAGCCAATACTAACATATATCTCTGGCCTAGTGTGTATTTGAATTTCAAGAGCATAGGCCAAGACAGCAAATATCTCAGCCTGGTAAACTGTAGCATACTTTCCTAGAAAGATGCTCAGCATTCTTGCTGAAAATTTCCCATAGACTCCAGCCCTGGATCCCCCCACATCCTGGCCTATCTGTATACCAGACGAGCTCCTTAACTAAGGAAGGAGCCCCAGGTCCTCTGCTCCACTCTTATGTAGTCTCCATAGCATGGGGCTTAAGTGCATTGGCAATTTATGTTCTACAGCAGAGGCATATCATTTTAACAATTTCAATGTGCCAACAATAAATTTTTTTTATTTAAATAAAAATGCTGAATTTAATAAGTCTGGTTGACACTGGGGAAGAGTTACATAATGCTGCACTTCATGTTGAGTATTAGCATATATATGTTAAGCTACATATGTCTGCTTTTCTTTTTGTATGATTTTTATCAAAGCCCAGTACCAGTAAACAATGCTTGGCGTGCCATTAATCGTACGCATCCCTTATCACCTTGTGAGCATTTACTCGGTTGGCATTCATACATATCCTACCTACTCTCACTTACCGATATCTGTACGCTCCCGCTCGTCTTCAAAATACCTTTTAATATTAGCGACGTTACTTTTCGCCTCGCTGTGTTTATTATAGTAATTTGCAGAAACGCAGCTGTTTATACCTTCCACAAAATGAATCAATTCACTCCCCATGCTTCAATACATTCAAAACTACCCACCACGCCTCTACCTCACGCGGTCTTACCACTGAAGCTCCATTCCTCGCTACCTTATAACCACAGATTCGGACGGTAATCATCCTGCACACAGTGACGTATTCCACCGGCAACACTTTTGTGAAGTTGGTACTAGATTCCCGCAGACGAAACAGGTACATTTCTTTGATCAGAATTGCCAATTGCAATAACAATACACACCTCTGTAATGGGACTTTTAAGGCCTTGACTGGACTGATTTCTAATCTGATTACCGGCCTTTACTAATGAAGTCACATGATGACGACATCGCAAATCGCCTCTAGTTAAGGAACTCGACAGCACAGATCATCTGACCACGGTGTGAACTGATATAAACACGATGTAAGGTGTGGTATGTGGAAGCCATATTACAATCGTGCATTCCGTTGAAAAATGGCGCTTTTGGGATAAATATGTTACGAAAATTGTGGTGTAGTGTATGTGCAGAATATTTCCAATCGTAGAAAAAGGTATGCTTCCAAGAATGACAATTCGGCTTGCTTTATTGTGCGTTAGATGGCATAACCTTATAAATTAGTAAGGTCAAATTCATTAAGTATGTTGTCTATGAAGGAATTCTGTGAAGTTTTGTGCCTGAAATGAGTATGTTGTTTAACAGGACATTAAATGGAGAATAATCCCGGAGACAGTATCAGTGAATCTGATATAACAGATCCCTGGTCAATAGTTGACAGAGATTCTTGTGAACCAGAAGACATACTAGTTGACAGAGTTAAAGACACGGATAGTATTAGTGGCGAGCCTAGTGATGGAGAATCACTTGAAGTTATAGATGAAGAAGAAGAGCACGAAGATGAATGTAAGTAGGTAATAATTAGTATTTAACAATTTTTACTGTGTAACTGGTATTTTTACTTAGCGTCATGTATACAACTTTCCTTGCAGATAAAGATGCTGACGTTGACAGGGATGGCATTTCCATCATAAGTGAAAGTGAAAGAAGAAATGATTTGGAACAGCCACTGTCTTTCTCCGTTTCCAAGGAAAAGAAGTATCTGCATCACCCAAATACATACCTAAACACTCGCTTGAATGTACTCTTAGCGTTATCATTTGCTGCTGTAACTGGTCTTGGTTTGGGACACTTTCTAGGTAATTCTGCTCTTTACATTGACAGATTATGTGAGAACATTTTATGTGAGTACTTGGTAATTTTTTGGTTTTCTGATTATGATCATATTGGAGGAGCTATGGTGTACACACATAGTTTATTATTGTGATAAGTGCTCATGTCAGTAAAGAACTATTTTTAGTTATAAATTGAATATGAAGTGTTTTATCAAAATTTCATGAGAGTAAATTGGCTTTAAACCATTTATTTTGTTATAATACAATGTAGATACCATTTTTAAAATGTGTGGGATTAGGATTGGTAACTACTGCTCAGCAAATAAAAAGTTATTTGATAAAGAAGGAAGTAAAAAGTTTGCAGAATTGATCTTCATGGAATACCATTTTTATTTCTCCCCAGTTATAGTAGGTATTATGATTAAAATCCATATTATATGTTATCCATCTTTGATACCTATCTTTGAGGTACGGTTTAAATATGGTATTGGTTTTGCCTTTTATTCCAATGACATGGTGGCTGACATAGTTACAAGCTTTTTCAAGATCACAGAAGTTACCTTCCACCATTGGTTTATTATTGAGAGCTTTTAAAATTGCATTCATTAATTTATAAGTAGCCATTTCTGTTGCTGACTTTATCCTAGATCCCAATTGTTCCTTTACTAAAATGCTATTATTTAGACATTCAATAAGTCTAATATGTGTAACCTTTTCAAAGACCTTTGAAAATGAGGTTATTAGAGATGTAGGTGTATAGTTAGAAATGTTATTTGTTTTGCTTATTTAAACAGTGGTTATATTACTGAGTATTTTAGATGATTAGGGAAAATTCCTGATAATAGCAGGTTTTTACGTATATGGTTAGAGGTGAACTGATGAAAGGAGAGCTTATTTTCAGTAATGTGGTGGGAATTTCATCATATCCAAATGTATTATTTGATTTAGAACTGTAATAATTGTCTCAATTTCTTTAGTTGATGTATGATTAAGTTTTATGTTTGGGGTGGGGTTATTAAAAGTTTGTGATAGGTGGTGTATAGGATTATTATTATTATTATTATTAGACCATGTAGTGGGTCCCTGTCACCACGGCATGGCGTGTCCTCAGGTTGCGGATAGAGGAACGGCCTCCGATAAGGAGGGTAGCTGCGAATAAATTGAATAAGCAGTCACGGACAGCCGACGAGGGGTGGTCCTCCAGCTTGGGGGTTGGGCGAGGTGCTAACAAACCCTCCCTGTAAAACACTTATGTTAAGAAACATTCACATGCGGGATGCTTGCTCTGGAGACAACACAATCCGGAGGTAAATTACTCCCCCACTCGGATCTCCGGGGGGGAGTGTTTCTAGGGGAAACATCGCGCAGCATACAAAGAGAGATGAAAATAGGTACTTGCAAAATCGAGAAGAATGAGATGGACTGGGCATGTGGCGCGTATGGGTGAAGAGAGGGGGGTGTATAGGGTCTTGCTGGGGAAACCGGAGGGAAGGAGACCACTGGGGAGACCTAGGCGTAGATGGGTGGATAATATTAGGATGGATCTCCAGGAGGTGGGATGTGGGTATATG
>Ga0123352_10014403_pt1 | contig 12595 bp, 10 predicted proteins | sample TergutLab28metaG_FD_89700 | JGI IMG/M metagenome (GOLD analysis project Ga0123352, IMG submission 89700) | Labiotermes labralis P1 segment gut microbial communities from Petit-Saut dam, French Guiana - Lab288 P1 | ecosystem: Host-associated > Arthropoda: Insects > Digestive system > Gut ... | reverse complement strand
CTGTAAATATCCGTGAAATCATTGAGCCAACCCATGTCTATAAATGTTTTTAGAGTAGCCTCGGATAGGCCTTCGATGTCCATAGCCTTCTTACCGACGAAGTGAACGAATTTGCGGAGGATTTGGTTAGCACAGCTGGGGTTATTGCAGCACAACACGCGGGTTATTTTTCCTTTGTCGCCTTTACCTTCTTTTGTAACTATAGGCGATTCACAGCAAGGGCATTGCGTTGGGAATATATCCATAGCATTAAAGCGGCCGCGTGAAAGGTTTTCTTCAATGTGGGGTATAACCATGTTGCGCTTGGAAATGAGAATGCGGCACCCCGGCATAAGTTCAAGCTCCGTTATAAACGTCAGGTTGTGCAGGCTGGCCCGGGAAATCTCACAGCCGTCTATTTCCACTGGGTCAAAGATAGCCACCGGAGACAGTTCCCCAAAACGCGATGGTGTCCATTCGATGCTACGGAGAGTGGTTTCGTATAAATCATCTTCAAATTTATACGCCATACCATCCTTGTAGTGATGCCCGGTTCTGCCCTGGGCGAGACTAAACGGGATGTCGTTATAAGTTATAACAATGCCGTCGATTGGAAGACCATCTGCATCAGCAAACTTTTGAAGGTTGGAGATTATATTGGAAATAATCTGCTCCGGTGAATTTACATCTGGTTTGATAAACCTACATGGAGAGAATCCCAATTGCGCCAAGGCGTGCAGTTTTAGATATTTGCTGGTGGCAGTTTCAACATCTTCGTCCAAACCTTCAAGCACGCCAAACGGCGAGAATGACAATCCGCGTCCTGCACATGCGCCAGCGTCATAGCAGCGGATTGAGCCGGCTGACATGTTGCGTGCGTTTTTGTAAGAATTGCCGGAGCTGTCCCGCAAAGTATCCTGTAGTCGTTCAAATGTTGGCTTGGTGATATAAGCTTCCCCGACAACAACCAACCGCTCTAAATATGGAATCCATGCGGGTATCCCATCAATGGCACGGGCGTTATGAGTAATGACTTCACCTTCTTCGCCATTGCCGCGAGTGGATGTGCGGACAAGTAGACCATTTTCATATTCCAATTTCACAGTAAGGCCGTCCAGCTTGTGCATCAGCAAAACCTGTTGGGAGCCGATGAAGCGTATGAGACTGCCTATGTCCTTGGTTTTGTCTAATGACAGTAATGGGATTGCATGTGCGGTCTTCTCTAATCCGTCTACAACTTCATAGCCAACCGTATTAGTGGGTGAATTGCTCATAAGAATGCCCGTCTGCTGCTCCAGCCGTTCCAGCTCATCGAAGTGGCGGTCGTATACTGCATCCGATACAGTAGGGGCACTTAGGTTGTAATACTCATGCCGCCACTGGTTTAATTGATTGACTAATGCACGTATTCTTTCAACGCTTGGAGTAGTTTCAAATCCCAAGTGAAAGCGAAACTCACCGTTTTCCTCCAACGGATATTCCTCATATACGTCCGATAATCCCAGATTCTCTACGGCGGAACGAATTGTAGATATGGAGCCTTGATAACACAAATCAGAAAATAAGTTTAACTTTCGCGCCTGACATTGATGTATCAGCTCTGTTATTATCTTTTTGCCGAAACCTTGCCCTTTGTGATTTTCGCTAATTGTAATAATACGAAGTTCAATCTCGTCATCATCATGACTCAGTTCCAGAGAGCACATATCAACGGCTTCCGAATTTGTATCTTTGTGATGAATATAAAGATAACTGGAATTATTTTTTGTTACCCGCATATTTTCCGGCACTGGAAACACGCCCATCAATGCACCTGCATCAAGAATGAAATTGGTACTCATTGAAAAACCTCCTACAGCAAAATACCCCCGGCGCAACACGCCGAGGGTACTCGCTTATATTTTTACACAGCTTCCGCCATGACCTGCGGAGAATCAGTAGCCCGCAGTATTTCCGTGAACTTCTGCCCAAATGCCTTGGCTGCGGTGATTTCTTCCGGGCTGAGGTTGTTGACCGCTTCAAAGTTATACTTGGCGTATGGCTGCCCGGTTTTGTTGGTGGATTTCTCCAAGGTGATTTTCGTTACAACCCCATACAACGGTGTCATTGTGCCAACCAACCGTGTGGTGTACTTCAGAAACGCCAGTTTACTGGAAACGGGTACACGCACAATAAGCGGCATAATGTTATCCTGTCGCAATAGGAATAAACACACAGACTCTTTGCAAGCCTTGGCATTTGTTTCGCCGCCGTTCTTTGAGCCGAAGTCATTAAACTGACATTGGCTGCACGGCTGCCCTTCAAATGAAACAACGCTGTCATTGCTGAAGCAAATGGGCGGTGTACCTTCCACCGGGTCAGGTGTGTCCCAGTAGGCACGGGGAGTTGTGTAGTCCAAAATAATACCCGTAATATCCTTCTGAATTTCATCACCAGATAATCCTGGGACAGTAAATGCTGTTGTGCCACCGGATGGGGATTTAACAACATCAAACATCGCCGGGGATAACTGCTGATGCTTTAGATTTTCGCTGATGATGCCGAGTGCATCAGATTTCAGCGCGATATAATCGGATTCGTTTACTGTGGTTAATGCAGTAGCAGCTGACATATCATCAGTCCTTTCTCCTGTGGTTTCAGTTTGTTGATTTTGCAACTTTCCGTTTAATTGCTCTTTGAGCTTTGAATTTGCCATTTTAGCCTCCTTGGTTGTGTAGGCAGCAGTTTGCATAGCAAAATGACACGCCTATGATGCCGCCTTTATGGAAAAGCGGCGACTTAATTTTATTTTAGCGAATCTTTTGTAAATCCTGGGGTGCTTTGCTTTTACAGCTTTAGAGTCGAGCCGTTCCTGGGTGATGGTTTTCCAAGTGATTACCCTGTCGGCAATGATGCCGGCTTCGTTTTCGCCCAGCATTTGCTTTAACAGATTTTCTGCTTCTTGTTTCTGGTCGGTTAGATAAACCAACTGTTCACAGGCAGCATCGTATTGATGGATGAGTGCAGCAGCTTCCATTGGTAGGTCGATTTTGGTGAGGGGTATGCTGTTTGGAAATTGTGCGCCAATAAACTCAGCGGATGCGTCAGAGCCATCCAAAGGTGGCGGCGTATTCGACTGCACCATGCTCCAGAACTCTGATTCCAGTTGTATAAGCATGGAGATAATTTCCTCGTCACGCTCAATGAATTTCCACTTGAATGTATTGCCGCCTATAAGAACCGCAACATATGCGCCCTTATATCCGGTGACAGACATGTAGTAGAGTAGGAAAACACCGCCTTGCCGTATTACTACGGTAGGTTTGTGCAGACCCCTCTCCGAACCGTGCGTACACCTCTCGATGTACACGGCTCTCCATTGTTGTTTTGTTCATAAAAACTCAATCGTGGTGAATCTTGTTGTGGCACTCTCTGCAAACAACCATGGTTTTTCGCCTTTTGGCTATCATCGCTATTTCCCACTGCTTTTTACCTTTTAGGTCTTTAAGTCTGTGGATGTGATGAATTTCGTAATGGTTGCTTTCGGTTGTGCCGCATAGCTCACAGACACTCGCTTTTAGGCGATTTTCAAACGTATTAGTCCCATAGGAGAACACTATAACAGCATTAGTCATAATGTCTTTTGGGTTGCTAACACTTTTGCAATCTCTGAATTTAGCAAAATAGCAATGCTTTTTCCCATGCTTTGTTTCATAGGGAATTGCCCATTTACCACTTCCGTCTTTGTATTTAGCCCTAATTTTTGAAGTGGTGGTTTTATGCTTTCCTGCCAAGGTTTTTAGGCAACTGTATTCCATAAGATAGGCAAAGTAATCTAACTTACGAAAATTACTTGCCATGCTGTAGTAGTTGCATATGCCTTGCAATTCAGCATTGTAAGCTGTCACTATTTCTAAATCTGTGAGATTTTGCATGGTTGCTCTGTGTTTTGGAAAGAGGTTGCCGCCTTTACCCTGAAATGCAATGCCTTTAGATAAAAGGAATTTGTGTATTTTGTCGTGAAGGGGTGCATTTAATTCCACCGAATTGTTAAGGGTACGTTGAGTGATACCATCGGCACGCTTCCTTATAGTTGCATCACGCCGAATACGCACATCATATCCCAAAAAGCGTGCATAATCATTGCTGTGTGTTATCAGAGTCTTTTCGTTACTAAGCTCCATATTTAACGTATTGCCGATAAAGTCGGTCAATTTTTGCTTGATTTCCACACAGTCGTCATGGCTTCCGTTTACACCAATCAGAAAATCATCAGCATATCGAACATACTTGATTTTCTTGTCAGTTTGGGATTTTGCAGGGGTTTTTAATAGTTGAGCCCTTGCTTGCTTATATTCAATAAGCAATCTTTCAAACTCTTCTCCTTCTGCAATGTCAATGCGCTTCTGTAACCTCTGCCTTTTGGTACGCAGAGTGCAGTATTCGGATGTATACACTTTATCAGCGGGCAAGTCAAAGTCGGCTTTTAATTCCATCACAAATTTATCAAGCTCGTGCAGGTAAATGTTGGCAAGTAGCGGAGATATGATACCACCTTGTGGCGTTCCACTATAAGTTGTGTAGTATTGCCAATTTTCTAAATATCCTGCTTTGAGGAATTGATTAATTAGCTTTATCACTCGTGCATCTTTGACTTTTTTGTTCAGCAAACCTATGAGGGTGGTGTGATTGATGTTGTCGAAGCAACCTTTAATATCGCCTTCGACAAACCAACGGACGCCATTAAACCCTTTTGTTATCTCTGTTAGGGCGGTATGACAGCTTTTCCTTGGTCTAAACCCATGAGAACAGTTTAAGAAAATGGGTTCATATACCGATTCCAACAACATCCGCAAAACTTCTTGCACAAGTTTGTCTGTAAATGTAGGTATGCCAAGTGGGCGTTTCTTGCCACTTTAACCTTTCTTTTCGATATAGGTTCGCCTTACCGGCATGGGTTGATAAGTTTCGTCAGTTAGTGATTGTATGATTTTCTCAATCTTTGCTTCACTAAACCCATCAGCTGTATCGTCATCAATGCCTTTTGTTGCAGCCCCGCTATTTGCATATAGATTCTTATATGCCACAAAGTAAATATCAGGGCGCAACAAGTAGCGATAAAGCCTTGTAAAGACTTCCTCTTTGTTTTTGATTGAGTTTTTCTTGATTTTTGCTAAAACTTCCATTGTTGGTTGCATTTGAGGTTTTCCTCCCTAATCAATTTCAATTTTAGTACACAACAACTGCGTCCCTTCGCCATGTAAGCGGTGTTACCGTCCTCGGACTACTACGAACGCTCCGTACCCATGCAGGATTTTCAGTCACTGTTGCCATAGCCACAAATTTCTTTTACGGCACTCCTGTTTAGGGTATCCCCAGTTAGCATTATTCATTGGAATTGCGGATTGTCGGTTTTGCTTTCGTTTCGTTACTACAAGTTCTCTTGCAGGTTAGATTGGTTATTTGATAACAGATTGCTCCAACACTAATAAGCAACCTTACCAATCTTGAGAGTTACAGGCACTTTCTCTCATCTTCAACTAAAAGATACTGGAAACTCGCATTCAGTAAACCCAACTTAAACCTCATATCCGCTTAACATTGCAGCTCAGTCGCACCTGATTGCCTTTAGATGACTTGCCGCTTTCCTGCCGTGCTATATTCCCGTGTTAGCTTTCGCCTTTCGGTTAGGCAGGCTGTTTCCCACGTTACCTTGTGGGGTAGTTCCTTATACTACTTTGAATAATGCCCTATCTGGGCGCACATGCTGCACCTGTAGCATATAAGGGTCTGGAATCCCATTTTCCCAATCGTCCAACAAATATGCACTTGCGGTCTTGGCCTCAAATACACAGGTGCCATAATTCGGATCTTCGCAAGTACCGTCAAGATTAGCCAACATAAATGAATGGGCTTCGCTTTGCAGGATTGCATTGATAGGGGTTACTCCAATACCTGTACGTTTGGTAAACTCAGTTCTGACTATGCTTTCAAGCATCGTTCCCCAATACGCAGCTTCACCAGCCTCTTGGTGCGGAAGTTGCCTAGCCTTTTCCATAAACAGCTCAATGGGTGATTTGTACTTGTTTATGCCACAGACCACAGAAGCATCCGAGCCGCCGATACCTTGGCGGCGAAACTCCAGCCAATCTGCATAAGACAAATCTACCGTTGATGTCAAAACAATAGCCATTTACGCCTCCTTCTCCGATATGGACGATTCGTCCATATCGGTAAACATATGATAAATAGCGGGTTCATCAAAATAGCTGGGACATGCGGCACGAAGCCACACGCCCAACCAATTTTGTATGTTCCCTCTTTTATAAGGAACGTAGAAAATTTCCACGACTATGCCGCCTCCTGTACTATGGCATAGGCTTTGTCAATCAGCGGGTTTCCGTCAATGGTCTTGGAGAATACATTCTCTCGATAATTAGCAGTTTTCCGCAGAGGTTCGGTGTGTGTGGCAAAGTCGGAAACAGCGCAGATAAAGCGATAGGCATTGCGGCCTACATGTTCGAGGTCGGGTGCATCGAAGTAGCGTATTTTCAAATCATCACGTACACGCTCAATGTTACGCTGATGGATTTCCGTGGGATCTTCATCCATAGGCAGCAACATTTCAATGTATTTCATTACCTTCGTGTCAGGCAGGCTGATTTGAGACAGTCGGTTAAATTCGTCGCCCAGTTTGCCCATATACTTATCCGCCAGAAGTAAAGTATTTTGTGCGATTTCCAATTTGTCCTGCATATTGCCAACATGGACGGTGGACCACATGCGCTTTGCATTGTTCAACGCTAGGTTTAATGTGTTCTGGCATACAACGCGGATTGGGGTCATAGCAACACGAATACTACTGTTGCCGTCATGGGAGTTCGAAAACACTAGATACGGCGCAATCTCTTCGCCGCCTAAAGAATAGCTGTTTGGTAACTTGGCAAGCATCCAAACCTTACGGCCTTCGTGCAAGCTACCGGCGGTTTCAAAGCGTACCCCTTCGCCCAGTAAGGCATCTACAAATGCAAATGCCTCATGGTTTTGTACAATTTTGTACCTGTCAGAAACAACACCCAAGATGCGGTTGTCCGTATCCCGGATATTGACTTTATAGCCAGGGATAAGCATTTGATCATCCGTCAATATCGGACGTTGGAATACATTCCAGTCAAGCCCAGATTCACGCAGGGCATCACCCGATGTTAAAGCTTCTTCGACACAGACACCAAGCCCGTGCCACGGTGCTACCCGTACATAAAACATACTTTCAAGATTGTGTGCCATAATTTTCTCCTCTTCTAATAATGTTAACTTATCTCGCCTATGCTCTCATTTTTTGGCACAAAGAAAAGAGCCTCCAGCAGACCCATAATAGGCGGCATAACAAAGACCCTTCAATTTGTGCATTGGTTATATTGCTCTTGTGGCATAGCCGACACTTAATTTGCCAACGTAGTCCAAAAACTTTATGATATATTTGGCTGCCGCCAACAATGCAGTAGCACCCAATATCACAATCTCCACGAGCTTTAAGTTGCTCATGATACCGTGCTCCCTTCCGTAATATTCTTTACAAATGAAGAATATATAAATTGCGGGCGCTGGTATGTGATTTCAATCAAGTAATGTCAAGGGCTTCTGTCCAAAAATTTTATTTTAACGCAAAAAAGCCCGATATTATGAGGGAAAATCCCCATCTTATCGGGCTTTGATGTATCTTGCGGTTATTTACTCGTCCGTTTCGTCCTCGTCCTCATAGCCGTCCGTTTCATCTTCTCTTACAGGCAACATATCCATATCCGTGTCGGTTTGTACGTCTGTACGCTCCCTGCGTGGCATATCCGCCACTTCCAAAAACCTAGCAAAGATAGTAGCTACTTCCGCTCTTGTGGCTGTGCCTTGGGGTTGGAAGCTGCCATCAGGGTAGCCTGTGATTATCCCTGCGGCTTGGATTGCCAATACGCCCTCTAATGCCCATGCAGAAATATTGTCTTGGTCTGTAAAGATGCCTGTTGCTCCGTTGGGTAGTTCAATACCACGGAATACAATATAGTTATTAAGCATAACCGCCATTTCTTGCCGTGTGATGGCTCTGCTTGGGGCGAAGTTACCGCCGCCTATGCCATATACTAAGCCTTGACTTGCCGCCCATTCTACTGCCCCGTAATACCATGCTGTGGGGGAAGTATCATAAAATCTTGGCGGTGTTATCTGTCCCACGCCCGTACCTAACACGGCTTGGTATGCCGTTAAGTCCACGCCCTCCATGTTGGCAAGCACTTGTACAAACATTGCTCTTGTCATACTTCTTTGTGGGTGGAACGCTGTGGGGCTTACGCCGTTAAATAGCTGTTGCTCCCATACTGCTCTAACGAATGGGTAAAACCAGTCGTTGGGGTTTACATCTGCGAATGGTAAAGGCATAGGCTCTCTGCCTGTTGGTGGGTTGTAGTTTACGTTTGGTGGCGTATCATCTTCAAGTGTTGGGTCTGGCGTTGTTACTGCCGATCTGCTATCCGTAACCGTCACTCTAAGGGTTGGATTACTGCCGCCGCTCATCACGAAAGTGATGTTCCTTACACCAACCTCAAGAGTCGAGAGGAAGTCTGCGCCTATGGTAATTCTATTGCCGTTTACGGTGTAATCCGCGCCTCGCACAAGGTCTGTTGTGCCAAAGCGTAAATTGCGGAAGATGCGTGTGTTGTTGGTTAGGGTTACTGTGATGTCATTTCCGCTTGCTATGTCGTAGTTTACGTTTGATGGGGATATGGTGGCGTTTGTTGGCTGCCAGTTATCGCTGTCGCTTGTGTCGTTGTTGTCTGTCGCTGGCGGCGGTGTTGTAATCGTTACAGTCGCAGTGCCGAAATGTGCTGTATTGGCTACAGAGGTTGCTCTAACTGTGATATTCCCCAAGTTTTCGCTGCTTTCCACGGTTAGCAGGCCACTTGCGGATATTGTGGTGTTAACATTGGAATTACCCGTAACGCTCCATGTCACCGCTTGGCTTGGGCTATTTGTGCCTTGTACTGTTGCGCTAAATTGGCGAGTGCTGCCCCTATTCACGCTGACATTGGCTGGTGTTACGGTTACGCTTGTTACTGTAGGAGCGGCCGCTGTAACCGTCAATGTTACACTGTTAGATGGTCCCGTACCAACTGAATTTGTTGCAAGAAGCCGGTACTGATTGCCGCTCATTGCTGTCGTAACATTATTAAGGGTAAGGGTTGCCGATGTTTCACCGGAGATATTTGTAAAGGTTGTACCGCCATTTGTACTGACTTGCCACTGTAATGTCGGTGTTGGCACGCCTGTGGCGGCAGCAGTGAAAGTCACGGTATCGCCCGCTTGTACGTTTTGGTTTGTTGGTTGGGTGGTGATGGTTGGGGCTGATGGCCCCGCATTAACCGTCAATGTGAAGTTTTGCACAGCAGATGTTCCGCCGGCATTTTCTGCGGTAAAAGTAAAGTTGTATGTTCCCTCTGTTCCGCTTGTCGGTGTTCCGGTTAGTGCGCCCGTTGACGAGAAAAAGGACAGGCCGGGTGGCAAAGCATCGCCGCCCCTAACAAAATGGGTCGGGTTGTTAGATGCTGTTACTGTAAAAGTACCTGGTATCCCTGTTGTAAAGGTCGTGCTGTTTGCGGAGGTTATGGTTGGGGCTGTCACAAATGCAGGTATTGTCACAGTCAGCATATTGGTAATGCGTCCTTCGCCTGTCTGTGCAGCAATATACAGTGTATGCGCTCCGTCATTGGGTAGGGTTGTCAATGTGATTGTGTTACTGCTAGCACCGCCGATGTTATCCACAATCAAAGGATTAGACCTCGCTGCGACAAGGCTTGCCGCCGTTGGAGTTGGCCCGCCCAACTGCCAATACCTCTCTACTCGCGGATTAACATTGCCCCCTATGGTTCCATCTATAGTTATAGTTGCGTTTGTTGCGCTTGTGCGATTTGCGGTGGCAGTTATCACAGGCGCTGCGGCAGCATACGTAGACTGCACCCGCACCCAATTTGTACCGCTTCTGTATGTGAAATAGCCCAATAAATCCGTAGGGAAATCATAGCTGTTTTGGGCTCTATTCACACCTACAACACGAGCAAATACCGGAGCAGTTATTGTGCCGTCTATCCTGATATTTCCCCCCGCGAGAACTTCTGCGCCCGATCTACCCGCTGAGGTTACAGTCACATTGCCTTCTACAATGACCGTTCCATTATCGGCAAAAGGCCCGTTAAATTCTCCGGAAACGTTACTTCTTACAACAACTTGGCCATTAGCAATTGCTGCCGCTCCGATACCGAAACTACCGGTTGCACTGGCATTGCCCTCAACTGTAACAAGTGAACCGTTTCCGTTAGCGACTGCGCCAAAGCCATCATTTGTTGAAATAGCATTGCCATCAACATTGACTTCTCCGCCCGACTGTGCTCTTGCGCCATCACCTGCTACGCCTGTTGCCGTGGCATTGCCTGTGACGTTGACTATAGAGCCTGCGCCTGTGGCAAATGCACCTGTGGTAACTCCTTCTGCGTCACCATTAACATTAACTTCTCCGCCGTTTTCCGCTCTTGCGCCTTGGCCTAAATTGCCGCTTGCCGTAGCATAGCCTGTGACGTTGACCTGCGAGCCTGCGCCGTTTGCATGTGCGCCTCTTGCAACACCCTCTACATTGCCATGCACAGTGACGGTTGACGCACTACCAAATGCTTCTGCACCAACACTAGTATTTCCACTTGCTATGGCATTGCCCATAACAATGATTGAGCCACCATTTTCTGCCAACGCACCGGCTGGCATAACAAACGTCCCTGAAGCATTGCCGCCTGTTGCATTGGTTACAGTCGCACTGGAGGCTGCGCCTGATACATATACTCCGTGACCATTAGCGGCTGAAACATTTAAGGTGGTGCCAACCGCAAGGTTTACATCAGCCCCGGCTGTTACAAGCAAGCCATCATTTATTATACCCGGCCCTTGCGTTCCAACATTCATTGTGCCTGTGCCAATGACATTAACCTCGGTACCAGCACCGCTAACTTGCATACCATGACCTGCCGGTGCGGTCACAGTCAAATCATGTCCATTAAGATCAAAAGTGATGTTTGCACCGCCGCTTATGGCTATTCCTGCGTTGTGTTGGTTTGCGCCTGTGAGGTTTGCCCCAAGGCGTATCGTGCCTGTGCCGTTGCCGATGAGGGCGATGGCTTGGGCAAGGTCACCGGAATTGTGGACTATGAAAGTGCCACCGTTTACAATTACATTTCCGATATTTAGAGTTGAACCTGCTGATGGTAATGAAATGCCGCCACTGCCGATGGTTATGGTATGCGGCCCGTTGATATCGCTATTTAGGTTGATGGTTGAATTAGGGGGTACCGATATTGTTGAACTTAAAATGAAACTCCCGGTCAACATTGCCGTAACAGGGTTTGTTGGGGTTGCCTGTGCGATTGTCCAATGCAATCCACCGACGGTAAGTCCGTCATGTGACACATTTAATGTCATATTAAGCGGCATTATGCCGATGGGTGCTACGGTCAAATCAAGGCTGTACGGGCTTTCCACAAACTGCGACCCATCATAAAACGCCCGCAACGTCCAAACCCCGCCATCCGTAGCCCACACAGTATCAAAGCGCAATTCTGCACGTATGGGGCTGTTAAGCTGCCACTCATCTATAACAATATCGCCCATATCAGTACGTGGTTGCCCATCTTGATACCAACGCAATACAACTTCATCATGCGATACCGCAGACAAAGCCCCCGGTGAAGTAACTGTCACATCCATGCTAAAGGCGATACTAGCACCTACAGATGCCGTGGCATGGCTCGGAAAGTCAACAGATGTAAATGTGATAATCTGCGTTTCCGCTTGCGGCAAATCACTCGGCGTTGCGGTCTGTTCTGCCGTTACGTCTGCATATCCGCCGCTTTCATAATCAGCAACAACACCGCTATCATAGCCGCCCATATCCTCCCCATAAGCCGCAAACCCCGGCACCGTCATGCCAAAGGCAAGCACCGCCGCCATAATCATTGCTAAAATCCGTTTTTTTGTTTTCATAACATCCAACTCCCTTGTTTGATTAATTGCTTTTCTATTGTCGGTTCCGTTTTCTTCTTAACCACCAACATCATCATTTCATCTATGGACAAACTCGCCCCATTGCGCCAGCGGATGCCACCGGCTTCAGCTTGGCACTTGCCGCCCATGCCCAGCTTAACAGCATCCATAAGGGGGTCATCTGTCTTTGCATCAAGCAGGAATGAAATGCCTGCACCATTGTCAAAATCCACAAATACCTTAAAGCCTGTGCCGTCTTCGTCACAGCAAGCATCATCTACATTAACCCATGTAATCTTTAAGTTATCCAATATCCCTATCCTCCCTCGCAGTCTCTGAAAAACACAAAAAGGCGGCTGCTCTCAGCATCGCTTTTGCGACACAAAGAACAACCGCTTGTAGTGGTATGTATAGTATTCAGTTTTTGAGCATGACAAATAAGCGCAGTTAGCCGCTGTTGCCTGTTGCCTGTTGCCTGTTGCCTGTTGCCTGTTGCCTGTTGCCTGTTGCATGTTGCCTGTTGCCTGTTGCCTGTTACCTGTTGCCTGTTACCTGTTTCCTGTTGCAT
>Ga0123352_10014400_pt1 | contig 12597 bp, 8 predicted proteins | sample TergutLab28metaG_FD_89700 | JGI IMG/M metagenome (GOLD analysis project Ga0123352, IMG submission 89700) | Labiotermes labralis P1 segment gut microbial communities from Petit-Saut dam, French Guiana - Lab288 P1 | ecosystem: Host-associated > Arthropoda: Insects > Digestive system > Gut ... | reverse complement strand
TGTACGATGAGGTACTGAAACAGAAGTATTGGTTCATCTTTAGTGTTTGCGTCCCGTTGTGTTGTACGATGAGGTACTGAAACAGAAGTATTGGTTCATCTTTAGTGTTTGCGTCCCGTTGTGCTGTACGATGAGGTACTGAAACAGAAGTATTCGTTTCTCATCCGTGGAACAATATTCTCTTGTGTTATTATATGTACGCACAGTAAGTATAACAATAAATGATCTATATGGACGTCATGTGTCGACTGGTTTAGGTCATCTTCAGGTTATCCCAGACGTAATGAGGTTTTGGTTTTTGTATCGTACTTGACGATTGTTGATGATGCGGTGTCTTTAGTGGAATGTGTTGCCTGTTCAACGCATGTCTTCCTAGGTTTGTGGTTTGGTTTTTGCTCTGTGTGAGAATTGTGTCAAGCATAGAATTTTTGGTGACTGTGTGGTTGAGTTTAAGTGTTGGTTTTGTTTGATGAGTTTGTATTTGTCGAATTTATTCGTTGCGCTTTTGTAGATAGTTTCTGTGCGGTTGATTGTTCCGCAAGATCTGTGTAAGAATTCTCAAGAAGTAAACTCGTTAAGTTCCGATTTTATTTCAACAAGTAGTATGTCTTGCTCAGATCTACTGCAATTTGGAAGGTTGTGAAGAGAAATATTTACCTGAAGACACCAATCACAGGCTGCCTGGCTGACCGATCGTAGAAGCATACAGCAGCACCCATATGCCCCCCCCCCTCCCGAGAAATGGCCGTCTTTTGACAGCAGAGTTTGCACAAGCCGGACAAAAGAATACTTTATCATCAGCAGTGACACGCACCCTTCAGGGCACTAACAAACTGACTCTAAGGAACCCAGCCGTACATTTCAGGTTTTCTTTTCATTCCTGTGAACTAAGTCCAACCGACTCCCTGCAGTACTCTGAAGAGCCTTCGTAGTCATCTCTAGGGGTTAATATGGTCACCTTGCACCCAGCGTCGGTTGTTGCTGCAATTTTTTGGTGGGTAGAGCACCACACGGATGGTGATCTCCTGTACGTCAAGAAGCAGTCCTTATATTTGTCTCACACTGAAGTCGCTGGAATCCAGGGCGGGTGACCCCAATGTCAAACAAAGGCTGTACTTGTCGACCGACATGTGACCATTTTCTATTAAGCCTATTGTTTCGTTTTTATGTATATCGAATACTTATTTACAAACAAGGAAACATTCGTTTTTAAAAGACAAAACTGAAGATAAGAAAAGCTCCTAGTAACTTGCGGCTGTATTGCTTTCTACAAGCCTAAACAGCTGCAAAAATATTTTACTTACCTAGAACCCTTTTTCTAGTCATTTTTCTAGAATTTAAGACTTTTGTCAAACCGACGATTGTTTTACATGCAAAGTAAAAGGCCGTTGGGAGTTTATTGGTAATCACCTTTTAATGTTCTATTTTGAACGCCTTCATCTAGTCTACTCTTCGTCTATCAGAATGTGAACCATTCCTTCCGGAGCAAATGTCCTACTTTGTACAGTCCCATGAAGTGCAGTATGGGTCCTACTTTGTACAGTCCCATGAAGTGCAGTATGTGTCCTACTTTGTACAGTCCCATGAAGTGCAGTATGTGTCCTACTTTGTACAGTCCCATGAAGTGCAGTATGGGTCCTACTTTGTACAGTCCCATGAAGTGCAGTATGTGTCCTACTTTTTACAGTCCCATGAAGTGCAGTATGTGTCCTGCTTGCTACAGTCCCATGAAGTGCAGTATGTGTCCTACTTTGTACAGTCCCATGAAGTGCACTGTGTGTTGTCCTACAGAGTCAGTGTTGTCCGGATCGGAACTCGACACCACATTAGGACTGAACAGAATTTCTTTGCGACTACTGCAGCATGTATCAGGTTTTAGTGAATTCATCCTGTGAAGCGAACCGATGGCAACAGAGATCAAACGGGTTGAAACTCATGTTTACCAAACAGGGTCCTAGAGTGAGCTATGTCGGCGTGTTTTATTTAGCCATTATAAAGCGATAACGCTGCGTGATGGAAATAACTTTTGATGTACTGACGGTGCTGTACGCTGTATTGCATTCTGGCGATATCAAACGTTCCAAGTTGGTCGAATAGAAATTCGCTCAGCCGTGGTTCTGCATGTTACAAGCGAGCTTCGTAATTTGTGTAACAGGTTGAAATGAATTGGGAAGTCTGCAAATTTCGTGAACAGACAACTGAAACTTTCTTCTTCTTGTTTAAACTTCGAATGATATTAATCTCATATTATTTCTAAACCTTTCCTCAGTATCTACGCAATACGTATAACATTCTCATGCCCACATTATGAAAGAACAGAAGCTCGTATCGGCAGTCTTTCACGACATTTGGCAGATGCAAATAGTTTCTATTGCCAGTATAATGCAATGCCCTTTGAAGTTTACACGGAACATGTGGAACTTAAACGATGCAATCATTGCGTGAATTCCGGCTGCCGTCGTGGTGTAAAATGAGATATTCGCTCTTCTGGTATGTTACACAGCATAGATTGGTAGTTACTTACCGAAGTCCAAGACCGTTGACCCTTGAACATAGGACCGACTGGCTGTCCCGAAACGTCGGTAACTACGCTGCGTAACATCTCAGAAGAGCGCAGATCTCGATGTAATAATTTTCTTAACGACAAATGCAAGACCTGATTTCAGTTCTTGTCACAGACTCTCCACGGTTCGTTTTCGTAGCTTAGGAGGTTGACCTCCATTGCCTTCCTGTATTGGTAGCAAGCTTCGGGAAGGGAAATATCTGTGGCCAGATACTGACTGCCATATAAGGTACACATATTTCTGGCTTAAATAAACTGCTTATTAAACCACGAGTACTAATATTGTCTTACTAGGAATATCAAGTAAACAGCAAGTCCTTGCTGGTTGTTGGTTGGTTTTGTTTACAAACGTGATTTGTGGGGTTTTGACGGAATTGATGGCGACCTACAGGCTAGTCTAGTTGGGTTGATAAAAACATCTTGAAACGAAGCCCATATTAAGCCAATGCAGGTACTTTTTCTCAGAATCTGAAAAAATGAGATATTTATTATTTTTAAATTTTGTTTTGGCATATTTTATTAGTAAGTTCCAGTAAGGTTAGGAGAAATGGAAATTGAATCTAATATATTCTTGATATTTCGTGCTGGAGGGGACCGCGGTAGCACAGTTAAGGTGCTGTGCTACAAATCGGAAGGTCGCTGGTTCGATTCCAGGTAGTGTCATTGGAATTTTTCATTGACATAATCCTTCCGTACGCACTATGGTCCTAGGGTCGACTCAGCCTCTAACAGAAATGAGTACCAGGAGTGTTTCCTGGGGGTAAAAAGCGGCCGGTGCTTAAGGCTGACAACCTTACCACCATCCTGGGCCATTGTCACATAATCTGGGAACCTTAACTTCCTGGAACCCTCTGGGCACCTCGGGCCAGTAATGGGACTGATTACCTGATTTCGTGTTGGATTAGTTCTTACGTATCCTACAGATAAATTAGCTGTGTTAGACTATCCAAAGAAAGGTTTCTGTAAGTAATGTATATTCTAGACAAAGCATAATACTGCTCCTTACTAAATATTCGGATGTTCAAATTAATGAGATGGACAGGGCATTAGCATGCAGGGGGAGGGGAGAAGTGTGTACAGGGTTTTGGTGGGGAAACCTGAGGGAAGGAGACCACTTGGAATATTTAGGCTAAGATGGGAGAACAATATTAAAATGAATCTTCACGAACTGGGATGGGGGACATGGACGGAACTGATTTGGCTGAGGACAGGGAGAGGTGACGGGTACTTGTGAATATGGCAATGAACCTTCGAGTTACATAAAATGCGGTGAATTCCTTGACTAGCCGTGGACCTGTTTTTTTCTCTCTCTCTCTCTTAAGAAGAACTCTACTCCGTGGAGTTGTAGGGGAAAACGGCCTGATGGAAGGCCAAGTAGTGGGTAAGAAGTTCATAGTACGTAAGAAGCATCACGTGGAAGTAAGTTGTGGGGAAGACAAGGCGATATTTGCGGCCAATACCGTGCCCTGTGGCGGTATTTGGTATTAGCGTGTTCAGCCTTTGGTTGTGCCACTACAGTGTTCGTTACTCGATTACTTAGTCATGTTGACGTAATTTGTTGTGAGGATAGAGCTTCTCATGAATGAATCATTGAGCCCTAGAAAGGGCAGTTCAATAATGTGTGAGGGAAGTGCTTTCATGGATCAGAGCGTCTGGTCGTTGGAGCGTCGACGTATCGAGACTGGACGTAGTGTTAATATTAATAACAACACGGACAGATACTAAGGAAGTTTCTCCTTCCGATATTCTGCAAAGACAACGGAGAGGACGGCAGATTAAAAGTTGCTGATCTCAAAATTGTATCGTTCCGTCCCGATCTATGCACCATTTAACATAAGTATTTACTTGATGGAAACTGTTTTACATGATCTGCCTTGAATAGTTCACTTATGCGTTTTATCACCTTCATAAATCTAAAAGTTTTTACTACATTTTTGCAGTAAAATGATGAATAGACACTGGCAGATCGATATTTGCGTTTTAAAATACAAAACTATAACACAATTAAAGTTCCTGTTTTAAAGTTGAGTTTTTCTTGAAGAGCCACGATTTAAATCTGAGTTACTTCTGTACCTCGGTCACGATGCTTTGATGGCGTTTAGGATCAAGGAGATATGACTCCTCCGCCTGGCAGGTGATCCAGTTAGGGATATAGTCTTCTGGTTGGTTTCCATACCCAGTTTTTATTTTTATTTCTGTCGAGAATCGAACCAACTCCTGGAGATCTGTCCCGGTTATTTGAAGGTCATATACATTTCAGAAAATGTATAGAAGATGATGGAACAGGAATATATGTGAAGAATTCTTGAGGAATACTTCCCATCGAATGCTTAAGTCTGAGTCATACATTGTGAACCCTGTAGAAGCAAAAAGAAGTGTTTCCGAACATAACAGACATGCACCGTACACCGAGATTCGTAGTTAATAAGGTTATTAGACTTTTATTGACTGCAGTAATTTGGTGATATATCAGTGGCCCACCAGGCCATGACTTTTTTGATAGGACTACTTTATGCCCAGAATGCCAGAATAAATTATTTCCACTAGCAAGGATATTTGTGTACAGGATAGGGACAGGCCGGCACTTGTAGATGTGGTAGTGAACCTTCGGGTTCCATAAAATTCGGGGAATTTCTTGACTAACTGAGAACCAGTTAGCTTCTCAAGAAGGACTCTGCTCCATGGAGTGAGTAAGTAAGTAAGTAAGTAAATATGGAAGGTTGGTTATTTGTATGGTTATCATCACAGTTGTCATAACATCATCATCCATAACGTCCTCGTCCTGACCCTGCCATAGCCCCTACATTCTGGTAGCCAGTAAATCAGCTCCTTAGACATACTGATGCCTCTATTTATTTAATCATGCATGTCACCGAATTCCACAGTCGGTAGACTAGTCTTCACCTACATTCGGCTCGGATCCGGGATCTATTAACAGATTTTGGTGGTTTTCCACAGTACCGTCAGGCAGATTCTGTCTTATATTAGTCAATGACGGCTTCCTTCTCTATCCCTGGAATTATTCACAGATCATCCTATTATTCAAGGCAGTACATTCTTAGAACTGAAAGAATCGTTAAATATTCCAGTAATAATAATAGAAATTTATCATCTTCCCCATCGTTAAGCACTGTGCACGTTCAGGCGTAGTTTCCTGTTCGCAAACCCTCTATGTGTAGTCTATATTTCCGTCTTCCGGCGCCGGCGTCTTCTTGCTGCAATGCCTTCTATTGCAGTGTTTGCTTTTGTATTCCGTTTGCCTTCAGTTCAGCGAGTGTTCTTCATTGCACTGATATCTGGAAGCAATGCCTGTACGTTGTTTTGTAAGGTTATGTGTATGTAGAAAATACAACTGTGCTGTTTACAATTAAATTTACAGCTTATTTAATTAACACACCAACAAATGCACATGCATATATTGTTTAAGAAATCTAAAAGTTACATTAAAACACCTGTTGCGTTAATTACATAAGTTACAGAATGCACGCTGCAACGGTAAAGATAAATTTAGAGCGTCACTATAATTACTGTGACAACCATGTAGAATCAGGTCACTCGTCGTGCTACTGCTGCACCTGTAGTCCTCATTTACTTGCTTTTCTCTTAATACACAAACTTACGAGTGCATTTTATTTCTAAAAAATGTTGTATTTTCTGATGCTGATGAAAAATTGCCTTGAGATCTGCTCTCTTCTGCGATTTTACGCAACGCAGATTGCTAATTCCGTAACGACGTCTCGGGACAACCTATCGGTCCCATCGTCTCCCCCGTAATTACCATTCTACGCTGCATAAAATCCCAGAAAAGCGCAGATCTCATTTACATGTCGGCGGAAACCTGAAATAAAGCAAAGAATTCTTTGTTTTATGGAACCCAGAGAATCGTTGCCGCATTCAGCAGAACTGAGTATCGATTCTTTTCAAGCCATGTGAGTCCATTTCCCCCGTGTCTCTCGCCTGTTATTAGTTTTAATATTATTCCATCTACAGCTACGTATTTCCACTGAATACGTATTGGTGATGTTCTTGAAAACTTTCTTATTGCAATTGATTACCATCAATTCTTATTCACTAATTTATTTTCTGTTTTGCTTATAAACCATCGCCCTTACTTTCTTTATGTGATGGTGTTTTGCAGGCCAGCCTTTTGTTCTTATAGTCTGTCATCATTTGCAGAAGTGTTGATTGTAATTAATTATAATTAAATAATATATGCATACATACACTCCCTGACCTACGCAGTAGTTTACGTTCATGATGATCCCGCGCAGTTCGAATTTTATGCAGTTCGGAAATGAATATACCAGTGGTCAACTACATAACGTGTGTATGTACAAGGCAGTCCAGCTGACATCCAAACTGCAGCTCACTGGAATCTGATAGGCGGCAGTATGACCGCCGCGCTGCCTGTGTTATCGCCCAGCAGTATTCTTCTGCTACTATCTTCTCGTTGCGCTTTTATTACCGCAAGGAAAAAAATTGTACATTTTACAAATGTTACATTACTTTTTTTTTTGTCTGTGTAGAATAGCGTGTTTGAAACTGCGTAACTTGAAATGGCATTCGGGGTGTGTCTGTAACTATTCGGGGTGTGTCTGTAACCATTCGGGGTGTGTCTGTAACCATTCGGGGTGTGTCTGTAACCATTCCGAATACTTCCTTCGCCTAGCTTATGTAACTATTTTAGGCGCTTTTGCAAAATTGCGAAAAGCGAGTATTAGCATAGTCATTTCCGTCCGTTTGTCAGTCCGTCCGCATGGAATATCTTGGCTCCCACTGGACGGATCACCATGAAATTTGATATTTGAGGATTTTTCGAAAATCTGTCGTGAAAATTCAAGTTTCATTAAAGTCGGACAAGAATAAAGGGTTCTTTACCTGAAGACCAATACGCATTTTTGACCATATCTCGCTCATTTCTTCTTAGAATGAGAAATGTTTCAAAAAAAAGTAGTAGAGAAAATCGAAACACTTATTTTATGTTCAGAAACTAGTTGAAAATCGTGCCGTTTATGAGATAATGTGGAAGAATATTGTAGGCCACAGTTGAAAATGTGGCGTATGCGCGTTGCATGCTGGATACCTAAGGCTACAAATACACACACTCAGGTTGTGTAATACTCGTTGCATTTCCACTGCAACAATGGTCGTACGATCGCACCGCAATGTTACGATATACGTACAGTGCCTGTCGTTGTGTTCAAGTGTTCCGTTTACGTGCCGCATGTTTCACTGTGAAGCGTCACATGACCATAGATATTTATTTTATGGCGTTCAAAATAGAACGTTAATAACATTATGTAAGAATACGGTCTAATGACTTGGCTGGTGTGAACTGCAGCGATTACAAGGCTTAGTGTTATCTGGCCTGATAGCAGTTTGTTTGTTTTATCTCAGTTTGTGGTTCTGTTAGGTTTAATGAAATTTCTGTTTGACTTTTTAAAACGGAATGCATAAGAATTGCTGCTACGTCGTTTCTAAAAGAAACAGATGTTTGATTTTGTTTAAGGATTGGCATCTAATTACCTCTTCCATGCATTCTTAACTTGGGTCCAGTGCTTGGTCCCTAAACCACAGTCTTCATTATTTTCGTTGCGCTCGTCCCGATGGTACTGTATGCAAAGAGCTTCGTTTTCTTCTCTCCCCTTATTCCTAATTTCCTTCTGTCCTTTTTGTCTGTGCTTGTTTTTTTTTTTTTTTTAAGACTACTCGTCTCCCCTCTCCTCTCCGCCTTACTGTTGTTCCCATCGCGGTTCCTTGCGATTGTCATGCGGTACCCTGGGATCGATACGGGGCGGCTGTTCTGCCCACAGTCTCACAGGCAGCCAAGTTGGAATGAATTCGAGATAAACCTTCAGTGCACCATTACACTTCGCCCAAGAGCGTCTTCTTCTTTCCTATATTCAAGCGAAATTCTATGTAATCACTTAAAAGCACAACAGTAATTGTGTACATTGGCTCTTTACTATTAAAAAAAACAGTGCTTTTGACCTTCAGAATTCATGCAGTCCAGTACGTTTTGTATGGTTCTGGCAAGAAACAATGCTTATGTCCCTCAACAGCATTAACCGGTTGGTTTTGGTAATGAAACGTGTTGTTCATGCTAATAGAGGAGCTGAATTGTTACGCATTACTGAAGTGAATGTCGGACCTCAAAAGTTCTGATTGATGGACAATCTAGATCGGTCACTGAAGTTACCGGTTGCAGGCAAGATAAGCGGCATTCGTACCCCAAATTGAGCTGGAATTTATCTCTCCGCCACCCACCGCGACAAAACCTACTCTGCCATCCATCCCCTCCCCCCGCCCTTGTTCCGGTGATAAAGTGTGTGAAAGTGACCATTCAGTGTTGCGCCGGATGTCTGGAACTGTAGGCCTATTGCAACCACCACAAATACTTCTTTATTTCATAATGCATAATTAGGCACTCACAGGTGCGCGATTTCAGACTTCCGCCGCGATGTCAATGAGATCTTCGCTCTTCTGGCATGTTACACAGTGTTGATTGTTAGTTTCCGACGTTTTGTGACAGTCTGTGACCCTTGAAGATGGGACCAATACGTTGTCTCGAAATATCGCTAACTAACAATCAACACTGTGTAAATTCCCAGAAGAGCGAATATTTCAAGCACAGAAAGATCTTTCTACATCGTTCATTAATGTATTATTTTTCGAAACACGTGGTTTACAAGTTTCATGGATTACACAGATACCACAGGGAATCTTGGACGTTGTGAGGTTTCCCCCAATTGCTTACGGAAGATTCCGCGATGCTGGATAGCAGTGCTTGCATGTAGCGCGCTGTGTCGTGTCCGGCGATTTTAATTTCGCCAAGCGACCATTTGTTCTCAATTATGGTGTAAGATGCAGGGCGTGTGTGTGTCGTGGCCTTTGTCACTTGCCACCGGAAACGACACAAGCACCTACCCTACATCCGTTCTAGGGAGAATTTCTTGCATACCCGTTTGTTTTAAAGTTTTTATTAAGGTTTGATTGATTGAAATGTCCCGTTGAGGCATCTAGCCACGCTTGTATTTGCGGGGACTTATTGACCATATTTGGTAACACTTGGGGTAATGCCAACGCCCTCTGACGTCACTAGACCCCAAATTCTGATGCTATTTAATCCGGGGGATTGGAAGCCTCTGGGGACATTCTTGGTCGTCACTTGCTACAGGAATCGCTGTCTGATCACATATCCAAATTGTCTTTGTTCTCACTACGAGCGGTACTTACAAATTATTTAACAGTGCGCTGCATCATTTATCACCACAGCGCATTACGTCAGTTATTTTATTATAATCTCATATCAACGAGCTACAATAAATCAGCATTATCTACTCTCCAAGAGTTGTGGTTGGAGTCTTGAATGTCAATTCTTAAGTGTCCAGCACGAGCCTGAACCAGTTTCCCTCAGGAACTAGCCGCTCAGTTAACACCGGCATACCTGATTTCGTCCATCACACTCGGGATACAACAGCTGCACATCGGGACACTGTGACCTGTTTTGGGTCAGTACTGTTCTCTACGGGGTGGTGGTATTGTAGGTACCTTTGTAAAGAGCGAGGTGGATGTCGTGTCGAATGTCAGCAAGGCCAGCTCGTTTCCTGGCGTTGGGGCTTAACGGTATTAATTAGAAACTGATCGTATCTGGGTCGAGCGTGGCATGATGGATGGATGGATGCATTATCGAAGTCGCTTAACATTTTTATGCGCATTATCGCGACTGTGCTGCCACGGCCGCAGCATTTCATTATTCTATCGCGTCCATCTATCAGGGGCTGTTTTAATGGCTCCCCATGTGTGACTGCCCGTGTGTCCCATACACCTCGTCTGGTTGGAGTTACTCATTCATAATTCTTGTCTGGGTGAGAGTGGACGAAACAGAAATTCGGCGAACCGTTCAATGTGGAAATTCCCGTGACATGGACTGCTGTGCAGCAGGGACCGTCTTGCTGCTCGTCTATTGCATGATGATGGACACTAAAGGATGTTCATATGTAATGCTGGAGAAGGCTTTTGAAACCTTACATATGCAAGCTTGAGGTAAATAAATATCTCCATGGATCAGACGCAACACGCGGTGGCGCGGTTGGTTCAGCCACTGCATTTATGAGCTGGACGGTCGCCGCTTCAATTCCCGATGGTGTTATTGGGGTCGATTCAGCCTCTAACAGAAGTGAGTAACCAGGAGCATATCCTTGGCGTTAAAGGCGGCCGGTGCGTAGGGCTGACAACTTTACTACCTTCATGTGCCGACTGTATTGGAATATGGGATACTCAACCTCCTGGAATCCTCAGGGTCTGTCCAGTTCTGTACAGCGGTAGTCACTTTTATGCACTCAGCTCGTCCGTAATTGCCTAGCATGTTTCTTCTCAGATGTCGAAATCTGGCCGTCCAATTCTATTTCAGTAATCTTGTTCCTTGTTGTAACTGCCGTAAATGTTTAGTAATTACGTATTGAGAGATAGAAAACTTGGTTTACGTTGAGGCTCAAGATTAAGATGCCTGTTCACTTTGTACGAAATTGTTCTTTCACCACAACGCTTGTACTTTGTAAACCACTGTTTTGACATAGCAGTTTGGATGGGGTCTGGGGGAAGGGAATTCTTTGTTTTCAGGTACATATTTGAGGTGCCAATCCTTATTAAACCATCCCTTTTGTGTAACCTGTTTTACTCACATCTTCTTTCCTTTGTAGTTTGTCATAACGCAGTTTCCATGCCCCTTTCGAATTTCGTGCATAACTGATGCGATGTTTTCTCGGTTACTTTCCTTTGAGCAAGGTCACCCAGTGAAGCAAAAGGTTGGTTTTTTTGTGTGTATGTGTGCTAGAGAGAGAGAGAGAGAGAGAGACAACATTGTGGTCCTTCAGGCTTCCGTATAAGCTGATACTAGACAAGGTCTTTTGAATTCAAAGGAAGACAGCTTTATGCTTCTTTTGGGTGGCCTCGTTCCTTGCAGACCTGAACCTCTAATCCTGTATGTTGACTGTATATTTGAGAATATTTCAAAATGTGCCACTTTGTTTTTATATGGGCTTCATTCCCAGAATATAGTGGTATGTTTAGTGCGTTGTAACCGTTTGTTTATTCATTCCTTCATTGCTTATACTCTGTTGGAGAACATCTGGAAGAATTGCTGACCCCCATGTGACATCCAGGGAGAGTTGAAAAAAATGCGACACCCCTGTAAAGTCTATAGAGTTGACTCAGTTAAACGGTGGGTCTCAAACCTTTTTTGTGGCGAAGGGCCGCTCCCGTTATTGTGGGCTGGGTCGCGGACAGTACAGCAAAAAAAGTGGTATACCTAGCCGCGTAATTATTATGCGATTTTGATAGTGTATGTTGTTTACGTGTGTGACCATGGGCCGCGTAATGCAACCTGGCGGGCCGGGGGTTGGAGACCCGTGATTTGAACAGTTACCTGTAAATTGTGTTGGCCGTGTTTGAAATTACTGTTAACGGATCACTTCTAACACAAAGGAAATTGCCGTTATATTTCGCCAAGTATCCGTTTAAGTCTAACACCCGACTCCATTTTTGTCCTATTATCCACAGATACTGGAAGACCAAAATGTGTGTGACTGCACGATTACGAACTTGAAGTTGTTTTGGATAATGCTGCAGATTGGTCACACGTCTCTTGTAGTTGCGTGTTGGGGTGTTTTTGTACTGCTTTGGTCATCATTATGGAAAAAGTGACATAAGTTGTACTCTTCGACAACTGCTATTAGTGCGATCAGATAATGTTGTTATTTTGTAGAATTGTGCTCGCTTGTTACAGGCTGATTGCTACTTGTAAGTACACTAATGCTTGAAAAAAACTGAACTGAATCGCAACCACCAGCGCCGCCGCCGCCGCCGCCGCCGCCACCACCACCACCACCACCACCACCACCACCATAATGATATTATTATTATTATTATTATACAATATGCATGTCTCCTGTCACAGGCATTTCTTCCTGGTACTTCTCTTGAACCAGCGGTGATCCCCACCGCTCAGGCTTCAAGCTTCACATTGCAGTACT
>Ga0123352_10014395_pt1 | contig 12598 bp, 3 predicted proteins | sample TergutLab28metaG_FD_89700 | JGI IMG/M metagenome (GOLD analysis project Ga0123352, IMG submission 89700) | Labiotermes labralis P1 segment gut microbial communities from Petit-Saut dam, French Guiana - Lab288 P1 | ecosystem: Host-associated > Arthropoda: Insects > Digestive system > Gut ... | reverse complement strand
CAGACCACAAGGAAGGAGAACAATTGGAAGACCGAAGAAGCGTTGGCGCGAGCAGCTGTAACTCTGGAGACGGAACGGATCAAAGGGTCCAATCCTTGATGTTTATGATGATGATGATGATTTGAATCTGCTGTACTACCGTAAATTGGGAACTGCATTACTGAGGTTAGCTATTTGTGGTGACACTACATTCTGTAAATAAAAAAAGCTGCACTTTAGTAGAAGTTTGTTGATTCCGTAATATCAGTAGACTCTTTGGTCAATAATTCCTCTTCAAAATTCCAAAGGCTTCGTGTCAGTGAATGAAAATAAATTCCCTAAGTCATATATTTTGTTTCAGTAGTGTTTGTGTATTCACCTACGACTTAAAATCTAATGATATGGATGTTATTAGCCGGTCCCAGTGGCCGCGCGGTCTAAGGCGCAGGTCTACGGCTGCTCGTCTGCTGAGATTGTGGGTTCGAATCCCACCGGGGGCACCGATATCTGTCTGTAACAAACGTTGTGTTTTGTCAGTTAGAGGATTCTGCGACGCACTGATCACGCGTCCAGAGGAGTCCTACGGAGTGTGTTGCGTCGCTGTGTGTGATATAGAAACCTCAAGAATGAGGAGGTCATGGCCCGCGTTGGGCCGCAGCGCCACAAAAAAAATGGATGTTATTAAACCTAAATAATTGAAGAGATATAGGTTGTACTGTACAATAAAACTGTAATGTTGAGGAAGAAAGATAAAACATTGCCTGTGTCTGTCATGGAATTCTGCAGAATCCCAACAAAATTTTATAAAACTTTCACGTAAAAAATAAAAAAAAAATTTTGGTCATTTTTTATTATCTGTACATTAACTCAAAATATAGAGCCATTTAAGTCACTTATTAAACGCTGTGTATGAATTTTATACTTTACCTGAAATTTGTTTAGGCAAGAAGACTTTGGAGACGGTGGCATTATCCATGATCCTTATTTCAAAACAATATATTTGCAACGCTACCATAGAAACAGTTTTGAAATTTGTAAACGTAACGCAGATTTGTCGTGAATGTAAAATTCTATTGGTCATATTTTGAGGAGCGTCTAAATCACGTTACATTTTCTGTGCATGTTTTTAAAATGTCATATTCTCTTCAAACGACATTTTTGCTTGTAATTTTGCCTATTCTTCTAAGCGCGTTGTATGTTAAAAGATGGTATAAAGTTTTGGAGAAAAGGAAAGATCGTATTGGAAAAACGAAGGAAAAGCGTGGAATTCATTCCAGTGTACGTCTGGAGTGTGTGCAAGGGACTATACTTTGTTGTAAGTTCAGTTGCAGTGTTGAAGGTTGTGACGCCAGTGGAGGGTGGCAGTATCTGCCTGATGTGCGTCAAGTCACAGCTATTGAAATCTTCTTCGCTCTCAAGAAAATTACAGTGTTTTCATGGAGGGGTTCAAAGTTAGGGTAAGCTGGGAGAATGTTAAGAGAAGTAGGGAAGATGACTTTCATTTTCTTAGCTCAGGGAACCCAAATCTCACAGAATACGTTGTCATCTTCGACTCTGTTCCCTTACGATTACACGTTTTTCGATCAGGAGGCGTCGCAGTCACTGTAACATTCTGGTCACGTGTCTTAGTCCGAACCATTGCAGGGTTCTAACATACAGTATTTATTGTCACAATGCCTTCTTTGACAGGACCTATCTTCACGGAGTACATAAAGTGAATATATAAGGGTGAGATCTTGTTTGTCTATTGAAATATTTCGTCTTGGCAATAACAGACCAACTTGATCGGTTTTCTCCAGACAGGCTTATCACATTAGAAACTTATAAAAAAAAAAAAGCTGATTTATGCGCGCTTCAGACATTGGGAAATGTATGTGGGCTGCCCTTGAAAAACTTAAATACCTCAAAATTTTACTGAAAATTTCTGGAAAAGTTTGTGTTTCTGTAATTTAAATAAGAGGAATCAAAGTAATAAAGATTAATTTTTATTTTTTTTTATTGCTACACCGGCCATGTTGTCGAGTTACTCAATTATTACACCAACCACTGCACATATATAAAATTTATAAAATTTACACATTAAAACATTAAAAACGCTCCGAAATGTTTCCGTCCTAAGACCATCATCAGGGAGCTATATCGTCCTTGCTAAAGTCACACTAGAAATAGTCACAGAATAATTTCATTGTACAAGTTGGGTGTTGTGGCAGCATGCTGTGTTGTGTAATGTTATGTTGCGAAGAGTGCCCTGCTACCGATGTACGGAGTGTTTTTAATGTGTAAATTCTATACATTTTATATATGTGAAGTGGTTGGTGTAATAATTGAGTAATAAGGATTAATTATTATGAAATGTGCCTTATGTAAATATGTGCGAGTATATCTATCAGATTGCGGGGAAATTATTCCAGAAAGTGTTAGTCTTCAATAGAAACCATTTCTTCCAAAACTCCTGTTCTCTTCGCTGTCCGTTAGTCATTATTTCAAGAAACAACGGGCTGTTAATAGACTGGCTGATCTATTTCTTGTGTTTATATTCGAATACTGCCTAATTATTATTGCAAAAGATAATTTTTCTATAATAAAATAACTAAATTAAATAATAAAGAATACGATATATTTACTAACATTAGAATGTATTTATCGATTTTCACATATTCTTGTTAAAAATTGTTTTCCTTTTAAAGTTGATAAGTTAGCAATTTTTATTCGTGTATCCTAGCTGCTAATTTCTCATCCAATTGCATATCGTAACGGCATTTTGTGCGACACTAGCTATTGATAGTTTCTGACATCCATTCACTCGATTTTATGCGGTAAGTCTAGTCCTTGAAACGCGATACTTCCTACGTCAACTGGCACATAACAGGGTTTTTACAGAAAATTTTCAATTCCACGACCTGCGATACTAGTTATTTATGAAGTGCTTTTGAACATACTGATCACTGTAATTAAGAAGGACATTCTACTACGGACGCAACTTTTTATTGTGAGTGATGAAATGAGTGGGTTTTAAGCAGGGTCAGCCTAAATGTTTGTTAGAGTTTGAATAAAATTAACCATTTAAACACGAAGCGCAGACTGCTGTATTTCAAGACCCAGTTCGTACCACGCAGTAAACATTTTTCATCTACTCAATTATTACACCAACCACTGCACATGTATAAAATTTATAAAATTGACACATTAAAATTTAAAAAACCCTCCTACATGTTTTGGTCCTAAGACCATCATCAGGGAGCTATATATTCCTTGCTAAAGTCACACTAGAAATAGTCATATATTAATTTCGTTGTACCAGTTGGGTGTTGTGGCAGCATGCCGTGTTGTGTAATGTTATGATCTCTGTCACCCTGATGAACATTACGCAAAATATGAGAAGTATAGTTAAAGAATAAAAGACCAAACTGATGTCAATTGCTATTTTATTTCACTTCTTGTGTACTCAACATGCCCTGCAGGGCACTCTTAGCAACATAACATTACACAACACGGCATGCTGCCACAACACCCAACTTGTACAACGAAATTATTCTGTGACTATTTCTAGTGTTACTTTAGCAAGGAATATATAGCTCCCTGATGATAGTCCTAGGACCGAAACATGTAGGAGCGTTTTTAATGTTTTAATGTGTAAATTTTATAAATTTTATATATGTGTAGTGGTTGGTGTAATAATTGAGTAACTCGACAACATGCACGGTGTAACAATACAAAAAAAAATTCTTTTCATCTAGGTTATAAAAACCAATCAGTTTAAGATATAAGTGGCACAAGTCGCTGTATGTTCTCAGATAAATACAAAACGTATAAATACAGTGTGGGCACTTCGTAAAATTCTTGAATGTTAAACTTGTTGGTGCCTCACGTAACCAGTAGTAAGTGGAGTGTAATTGAAAACAAAGAGATTATATGCCCCTCTGAAGGTAGATCAGAATGACGTATATTTTACAAGCGTTTTAACCTCAAATATATATTTTTTTCATTCTAGGAAACAGAAGAGGAAAGGAAATGATAGCCTGAAAGAAGAGATGGGGGTTGGTAAGTAGGGTATTTTAATTTTAATCAAATAGTTAGAGCCAATAAATATACTTTTCACATGTTTATTGGACCTGCATCATTGTGATAGTTGAAGAATAAAAGACTAACTTGATGCCACTTGCTATTTTATTTCACTTCTTATGGTCTCAACATGTTTCGGACATTAATATATCCATTTACACTAATGCTAAATACTCCGTCTTTACAGAACAATACGACCAATGTGGTAATTCAACAGAATAGTCGCAAGCTCCTTATGATGGATATATTAATGTCCGAAACATGTTGAGCACATAAGAAGTGAAATAAAATAGCAAGTGACATCAAGTTGGTCTTTTATTCTTCAACTTTACTTTTCATAGTTTGCGTAATGTTCATCAGGGTGACATTTAGAGATCATGATAGCATATTATCCTAAGAAACATGTAGAAGGCAACGCAGCTCTCCTAAATTCTCAGATACTTTACTCTTATTTGAAGTTGTATTGTACGTCATGAAACAAAGGAATGTATACAGACTTTACTTTATTCCACAAAACACTATTTGCAGAATGTGAAACTATTGTTGAAAATAATGTAAAGGTCTTTCAAAGAAAAATATCTAAGTAGGTACTACGTTATTGAAAATTCAGATACAGAAGTAATTATTTTGAATTCATTTGGGGATTTGTAAGGTATTGCACGAATGTACACGCGATGAAAATATTTGAATAAGTCGAAACAGGGATATGTGTTAGACACTCGCCAGAACGACGAGTTAAAATTTTGTAATGCAGTAACATTTACGCGTGTTTTCTTTTTGAAAAAAGGAACTTCGACAATGAAGATAAAAAAATAGAAAATTCCATAGAAGCGAAGTTTAATTTGGAAAATGTGAAGTTCTGTGTCAGATTGCATAACTTAAGAAAGAAGATACATGTCAGATTCGCTAAGTGCATGGAGGAATGGGTGGGACTGAAGTAAAGAAGAGTAAATTGTGCGAAAAACATGGACAAAAGAAATTATCGATATACGTGCCCTTCACCCCAAAGCAAAAAATGCGACTAAAACAAGGAGTGATCAGTGAACAAAACTAAATTTTATCAGAACCACGTTGCATGTTTCGGATAGTCCGATCCATCATTAGACGTATAGAGCATTAAAATTTATTTAGTCATTTTTGGGACAAAACGATATGAGCTACATTAAAGAGAAGAGATATTGGTTATATGGAGATGATTCAAAAGTATTTCTGCTTACTGAGAACTGTCATGTGCCTACTTTGTGAAGGGCAGGAAACGACACAGTCTATCTTTGAAATTCTAGATTTTTTTTTTTGTTTTCGGACACCACCAAGTGTCAGTCGTCAGTAGGGAGCCAGCCATTGTGTATGTAGGAACGTCAAACATATTGTTTATATCGTTTTATTATTGCATTTATTGTTAACACTTAACAATATCGTCGTTGTTTCTCTGTCTCAGTGTTTACTGATTAATATGGTCTTTCAGTCAAGAGTGTTTCGCAAGTAAGTGTTATGTGAAGAGTTTTTTTTTTAAACTAAACATTTTTTGTGTACTCTGTTGCTTTCCACCAACTATTGCCCTCTGCGTTTTGTTGGAGATGTCTTCTTTCAGGTGTAGGAATTCCAGGCGTCTGGGCTTTGCCTTTGGCAATTTCGCAAGTTTCTGATAGGAACATAATATTATTCTCAACTACTGAGTATTTCTACAGTTTTACTTGTTAATTATGGATTTTACTGTTACGTTATAATAATATTTGTAATAATAATTATTATTATTGGATATTAAATGACTACTTCGCTTTAAAAAGTAACTTCTGATATAACTAAAGGAAAATGCACGGGAAAAATTCAGAAGACACAGTTCTTGTCCTGTCTTAAGCGCCCTATCCACTCTCAGTTAGACTTGAGTGATTTTACGGTGTGACGTCATAACTGACGGAAAAAAATGAGTAAACTGTGCAGTTTTGACAGGCAATAGCGCAGACCTCCGAACTGTCCTTTCCAGTCGTCTTTCACACAGAAAACTGCGCAGTTCACTCAGGGAATCCCACTGTTTCCTCAGTTTACCTGCCGACAACACGATGGCATCATCTGAGGGCACAACCTTTTCTAGCAATTCATTCAGCAGATGAGCATCGCATGATATATTCCCTTTCAAATACCACTTCTTACCTCACATTTTATGCTTTCTTTTCTTCTTTTAGGATGACATTATGGCCGATGTGGCTAGCAAACAGCAAACGACAGCCTTGTTTATATCCACCATAATCTGATGGGAAACTTGTGTTGTGCCAGAGAACATTAATTTCAGTTTTTTCGTGCAGTTTTTTTTTCTGCACAGTTAAACTGCACATTTTAACTTAGAGCGTATGGGGCCCTTTAGAACAAGCTTTCAGGAAACACGGCTGTATGCTTGAGATGTGATTAGATCATAGGCGGGAAAGTACTGTGGCCTGTCGTGTGTATGAAGATCCAAAAGAAAAAATACTTCTTCAGCTCTTTGTTATCTTCTACCCAGGGTTTAGCAAGTTTCAGCTCATTTCTTGTCTTCGGCCGCCGGAAATGAAAACACTTCAGAGTCGATTGCTGATCGTCCTGTTTCAGTGGTTTGAGGAAAGATAGTACAGACAAACCCCTCGAATTCTCTGATAGGAAAAACGAAATTTCAGTGATGGACGCAAGGGGCGTTTCCACTTCTGTTATCATTCATTGAAGAGGCAAAACAAAAAATAGTTTTTTGATCATTGTTCTCCTGATGTCTCGGTCACGGATAATCAAAGTTTTCTTTTCGAGACTCGATGTTACGGATTCTCAATTTACTTCAAATGTGATGCTTTGTTTTTTATTTCGGTAAATGGCGGCAGCTCTTTTAATTTGAGAGAGGATTATTAACCCTTTAAACGCCGAATTAAATCCCATCTGCCACCTGCTGGCATTATTAGGAGCTCACCATATTCTCCACGTTAGCAGGGTAAGGGTTAACAAAGGCGAGGTAAACCGGACTGTTTTTCCCAATTACTGCATTTGCTCGCTTACCATGATCTTGCACGAAGAAATGCTGATGAAAATTAGGAAAACTTTTGATTTAGCATGTAATGGCTGCTGTCTCTCTGGTGTCAAAAGAGAGAATAAATACTGACGGTGAAAAACTGTCTGGATATCATCTGTGACAGAAATCTCAATCTCTGAATTAAGCGTTTGACTTTTTTTTTAAAGCAACAACCACTTTTGGTTTTACAGTGACGTGGCTTATGAAAATTAGGCTGAACCAATCCTTTGTAGTAACACCACAAAATGTTCACTGTAAAAGTTGCAGCTTGAGCTTCTGACAGGATTACGTGGAAGAGGAGATGTAATTGTTTTTTTCGGAAAGAGGTTCAGGGATCACACATATGTATGATGAATATTTTTTGAAGAAGGGTTCTTAGGTTAAATTGATATGAATTCTGACCTTAACATGCTTAAAGGCAATAGCATATTAGAAAAGGTGTTTCACGAATTTAAACTTCTTTATTTCGCTTAGTGATTTTCTGGTCCGGTTTGAAAACAATAATAATTTATAGTCTATATACCGATATATTTGTATTATATTTAACGGTCATATCATTCATCCCTCCTTTTGATTTGTGATTTCAAATCAACATCTCAATCCTGAAAATGACAGAAACTTTCTTTGTCTTTTTCTTCAAATCTTGCTGAATTGTGCACTGTTCAAATTGTCCACATTTATTCTCTTTTATTTTGACTGCCTTATTCCAATTAGATGTTCTGGACAAGTTTTAATGTACTTTGTACGGATACCTGTTTCGAAGTATGCTGTTTTGTCACGGAATTAATGCGGTAGACTGGTGTCCCGTTTACAATGCAAAATCTATCGATTATGCTGTCGAGAAATTAAATTTTGCCATAGCAAGTGTAAATTTAGCTACTATTTCTTCATAGTAACTAAGAAGCAATGATTTCGTATTTTCTTTCCCTAGCATATTAAAGTACATGTAAATTGAAAAGAGGAAATATTCCTACCGGGGAGTTATTCTGAAAGGGTGTTTCACAAGTTTCTTTAGGCGTGCCGCGAAATACTGGATGTTATATTATTTCAGACAAAAAATTTATAAATAATGGCTATTAATCTAAATATTGTTCCAATAATACGAACAATATAATTTATTTAAATGTTTTTATAAAGCCGAATTATATATAGTGTACACATAAAATCAAAAAGTATAGTTTGATGTTTTATGAACTTTTTAAAATAATTATATAGTGCTTTTTTTTGGAATAATTTGTAGCTAAATAACTTGATAAAGATGCGCGTTGTAAACTGAAACGTGAAGTTTATGAATATCTGTTTTTAGTTTTATTTGCACTAAGTGATATAGTCTAAAAATAATATTCGCTAAATAATCTTCCGCGTCTGTTATGCGCTAGTCTCGGACTCCCCCGCTTTGTTGCCAACAGTACTTGTACATGTTCTCGTCGTCTGTTGTTGTGTTGTCTGGAGCCTTTATGAGTCAGCTGTGGGATATTTACTTTGAGTCAGCTGTGGGATGTTTACTTTGAGTCAGCTGTGGGATGTTTACTTTGAGTCAGCTGTGGGATGTTTACTTTGAGTCAGCTGTGGGATGTTTACTTTGAGTCAGCTGTGGGATGCTTACTTTGAGTCAGCTGTGGGATGTTTACTTTGAGTCATCTGTGGGATGTTTAATTTGAGTCAGCTGTGCGATGTTTACTTTGAGTCAGCTGTGCGATGTTTACTTTGAGTCAGCTGTGGGATGTTTACTTTCCATTCTTATTGGTTCTTCAAGGAAATTTATCACCCCAACGACCTTCATTTTGCTCAAGATCTTAAAATTGTTCGAGCTATCAGATCTCAAAGTAATGTATATTTGGTGTCTGGTTAGTTGTATAAATATTAGCTTCATATTTGTAAAGTTATTTCTTTCAAAATTAAACCGAACATCCTAACTTACAATTAAACATTTGGTAATGTTTCTGTGTTCCTAATGAATAATTTTAAAAGTTTAATTGTTTTTATCGGAGATAAACTCCATAACCATTATCATGTTTATTTAGATTTTTAGATTATTTAAGGGAATATGCTTAAATAAACAAACACTTTCCTTGAAAGAAATATTTTTCACGTCAAAGAGTTCTAGTTGACATTAATTTTTCTTGCGTCTATGTGTCTGTTAGTTTACATTCGTGCTGAATTTTCGATTAACCCGAAGGCAATTTTTTGTCAACTCTAAAATAATTATGGATCATTACTATTACAGTGATCATTTTCGTTATCATTTTCATCGTATTTGTGATAAAACTAAAGTCTGAAAAATAAAGATATTCTGAAGCCAAAAGCTTGTAAAAACCGATAATTTTACTCCTTCAAAATTTGTCTAGAACCTGAAATTTTTCTGTTTTGAAAATTTTATCTTCCAAAAAATATATTCGTTCCTAGAAGTCCTTGTCGTTTCTCAGCTATATATAGAAATGCGATGTAATTACACACTTACAGTTACTGTTAGTGCAATTTTTATATTTCTGTTGGTCGGCGATATAAATCACTACGTTTGATTATTAAGCTAATTATTAATCAAGCTAGAAAACAACAGAGCACAGCGGTTGTTTTTTTACATCTCTAATTGTGTGTTGCATGAGAAAAGTCAACAAATTCATTGGCTTTTTTCTTCGAAGTTCATTCAACAGATTAAGTACGCGTTTCTTGACTGTCAGCAACTGACAACAAGAAAATTGTCTCAAGGCGGTAAAATTTGTCACCTGTATTCTAGAGGTTCTGTGTTTAATAGTCGATTCTACCACTAAAATCCCTGATTACATGACCACGTGTTTTCCCACTCCAATAAGGCAGATTCCAAGACAGAACTAAAATTATCACCGACACTTCCTAGCACATCCTTTCCCATTCATTATTCTATGATAACCCTACCATTGGACAATTATATAGTCTAATGGCCAATCTGACAACATTGACAAATGAACCATAAGTGATGTCTGATTAGTATCAAGTTATATTGCAAGCCCATGCCTGGTATATACTAAAACTGTAGTGTGTTATTTGATTCTCATTAACTATATTTTACTAAAACTGTAGTGTGTTATTTGATTCTCATTAACTATATTTTAGAAACGAGATTTTTATCTTCAGTGGCACTTGAAAGAAAATAACCTGATACTTGATAGTAAAAAAAAGATAAATTAGTCCCGTTACAGGCCCAAGGTGCCCAGAGGGTTCCAAGAAGTTAAGGTTCCCAGATTACGTGACAATGACCCATAATAGTAGTAAGGTTGTCAGCCTTACGCACCGGCCGTACTTACCCCCAGGAAATACATCTGGTACTCATTTCTGTTAGAGGCTGAGTCGACCCCAGTGCCATAGTGTAATCGGAAGTGTTATGTCAATAAAAAATTCCAATTACACCATCTGAAATCTAACCAGTGGCCTTCCGAGCACAGCGCCTTAACCACTGTGCTACCGCGGCGGTGCCCATTCGATAGTAAAACCTATGGATTTAATTAAATGAAAAGATAAAAATTTGTAGCCCAAGTCAGAACTCCCTTTTATTACACGAGAGGGATTTCTAGAGCTTTAGATGAATTGAATATTTCCATAAAACTGGACAGAATAATTGAATTCCTTCCCCTATGAAACTAAGTCCATGACGCAGAACCTTCTTTGAGACGGCATGTTTCAAACTGCTGGCTTTTCAGTTTTCTGCCTTGACTGAATCCATACGTGTCAAATAGTTTCAGGAGAAGCATATTATCGGCTGCTGCCACCAGCTGTCTCAACTCAGTCAGCAGCCTAATGAAATATCCTTATAGAAAAAAGATTCTTCAGCTACCTATGTCCATTATTTTCTGTGCCGCAACAGCCCGACTGTGGCCTCGGCCGTCTCACAGTTGAGGTTTCTCGATCACACGCAATTAGATATACATAACTGGTCCTCTGAAGGAGGGATCAGCTTGTTGCAGAGGTCGCTACCTACACAACAAGCACAAGAGATGAACATTCATGCCGTCAGCAGTATTCATTCCCACGATGCCCACACTTGAGTGACCGCACGGCCTCCGGTATCGGCTACGCGAATGTTTAGAAATTTCTAATTATCTTATCCTTAACTTTCCGCATCAATATTACTATTAAATACATTTCGTGTTGCTGTCGTGTGCCGCATATACTAATCGTCCTTTCTTTTTCATTTAACCACTAGTTTGAAGGAACTGGAAAATTTATTATTATTTAAGTCTGTGTTTTTGTCTAATTCTTTATTATTCCATCTGTCGTAGGTCTTAACGTCTTCCATATTTCTTTGATCTCAGATATTTTTATGCTACATTTTTTCCTCACATTCAGAGGCAAAGTTCCGCACTCAAAAAACAAGTGAAACGTAGCGCGATTTGGTGTTGTCAGGGCAGGAAGACTGAACCTTAAACAATATTTTATGGCGGAACAACCCCTAGTGGGCCAGGGCCTCCTCGTTATCGAGGCTCCGCGATCACACTCAGACACACCACAGTCCGTAGGACTCCTGTGGACGAGTGATCAGCCTGACGCTGGGACCTCTACCTGACAACATACAAAATTAAAAGATACATACATGTACCCGGCGGGATTCGGCCACACAATCCCAGCAAGCGAGCAGTCGTAGACCGCACGTCCACTGTCATCGGCAAAACGTACTGGTAATATTTAAAACTCAGTTAACCAGTTTCAAAATAACAGGTCCAATTTGTAGTCAGTTTATCAGTTTGTAATTTAATTAGATTTTCGAATCGCCAGTGGTAAAACATTAGAAGTGTGAGGTTTTCGTAGTGGTGTAACTGGGGATCTCATTTCGAAGAACTGATGCTGTGTCAGCGGGTGAATGGATTCCGACGTTTTCAAGCAACGGATTGTCCACATCTTGAGGGGTCGAAATGTCCTGGAAGATTGATGAGAGGGCCTTTGTTGCCTGGAAATGTCGGGATCGATACAGCCAATGAGGAAACGTCATACCCCATACGAACGGATTCCTAAAATGTTAGAATTTCACGGTTAGTGCCTTTATCTTTTTTTTTATTCCAGCAAGGATAAAAAAGGTAGGACCTTGAATTCATTAAATCCATGCGGTCTGTGTGTGGCTGTGTATAACCACCTTTAACCCACCTTCGTGACACTGACATGGAATTTATCTCAGTATTTAATCAACTTGATGCACAAAATTTGTTCCACAATAAGTTTTATTTCATGCTTCTACATGTTTCGAGCACATGTACTCATCATCAGGAGGCCATAATTGCATTACACAGCCTCTGGTGTCATCACACTTATAGGTGTGATGATACCAGAGGTCAAAATTATATTACACAGCCTCTAGTATCATCACACTTATAGGTGTGATGATACCAGAGGTCAAAATTATATTACACAGCCTCTAGTATCATCACACTTATAGGCGTGATGATACCAGAGGCTGTGTAATGCAATTTTGACCTCCTGATGATGAGCACATGTGCTCGAAGCATGTAGAGGCATGAAATAAAACTTATTGTGAAACAAATTTTGTGCATCAAGTTGGTT
>Ga0123352_10014392_pt1 | contig 12599 bp, 11 predicted proteins | sample TergutLab28metaG_FD_89700 | JGI IMG/M metagenome (GOLD analysis project Ga0123352, IMG submission 89700) | Labiotermes labralis P1 segment gut microbial communities from Petit-Saut dam, French Guiana - Lab288 P1 | ecosystem: Host-associated > Arthropoda: Insects > Digestive system > Gut ... | reverse complement strand
CCAATATCTCCGTAACCATTGAACTTTGGATATAGGTGTTTTGGGTTATATCGGTATAGTTTGACCTAAGGAACACTCTCCCGAAGTTAGGTCCTTTCCTCCTGGGACACCCTGTATATATTGTGTACATGTTTGTTACAATCCTAAGAGCTCAGACTTCAGTACTGATTTTAACATGGTTGAAATAACTGTCACAAATGACAAACATGCCTCACACATCCCCACCCCTTTAATGTGTATTTTGTTAGTAGAACTGACCAAATAAAATTAGATGATTAATATGTATGCCATCAATGGTCTCAACCAGGAGAATGTGGAACAGACGGAATAACACAACAAACATACTACAATTAAAAGAAAGAGGTTAAGAACGCAGTGTGATGTACTAAATGCAGTACACTTGCAAACAGAACAATGAAACATTTGAAAATACAATAACTTAAAGATGTAAAACTTTCTAAACAGCACGCAATGTTATCCATTCCACATTAAATTCTATTTCAAGAAACTTTTGTAAAGGTAAAGTTGTCCCTCTCCATGTCATGGAGGCATACAGGGGAAGCAGAGGTATAGCTCTCATCATTTGTAACCTTCAGCACCACATGAAGGCAAATGTTCAACATCATACCACCAATAGCTTTGATGCGAGAAAGAATCCTGTTACCCACTGAACAGGAGGCTGAGTGGGCCCCAGAGCTAGTTCTGTTGGCGTCTGCTAGCAGACACCAACAGAACTAGCATGACAAATACCTAGTGCGTGTATACAGTGTTGAGATACTCCTGATGATGGATAGTGGACATGTCCGAAACATGCAGAGTAGTTTATCAAATAAATTTGAGAAATAGTGCATCGCATTGGCTTTCATTATAAGAATATATCATGATGCAAGGTCCTCTGAATGTCAAATTCACTACACTGACTACACTATACTGCGTCCTCAATATTTCCACAGAAATATGTAATTTCTAATGAGAAGTACTTCATCTGAAACATGACAACATGTAGAACAGCCAATTTAGTTGAAAATGCTGCCTTCTGCCATATGTCAATATTTAATTGTCAGAATAAAAGCAGCATCTTAGAGGACAGCAATTTTGATAGTCACCACCAGATGAATTCCAAATCTCACATAAATGTAATGTTGAAATGTAACACTAATGCATAATTTGACTGCCAAAGTTGTAGGTGGATGTCCGCAGGGAGGAGTTTTGTCTCCCCTCTTGTGGAATATAGTTGTTGATAGGCTTTTGACGATTACAAACGACCTAGGCTTCAGTACATTTGGCTATGCTGATGACATTGTTATCACAGTCCAAGGTAAATTTGCGCACGCTGTCAGGGAGATTATGCAAGAGGCCTTGAACGTGGTAGTCAAATGGGCTGTGAAAGAGGGTCTGAATATTAGCCCCCATAAAACAGCCATAGTACCATTTACCAACAGAAGGAATACAGAGGGGACAACTTACACTCTAGGGTAAGGAACTCACAATGCTGGATAGGGTTAAGTATTTGGGAGTGACCTTGGACTCCAAACTTAACTGGAACCAGCATTTGCAGAAAATACTTAGTAAAGCGCAAACCACCTTTGCGGTAGTTAAACATACATGTGGGAAAAAATGGGGTCTTAGACCTAATATGGTGCATTGGCTCTATACTAGGGTAATCAGACCATCCATACTACATGGCGCCTTGGAGTGATGGTCCAAGGCCATGCAAAAAACTACTAAAACCCAATTAGGCAGGATTCAAAGAATGGCCTGTCTAGCCATTACGGGGCTATGAAATCGACCTCCACCACAGCAATGGAGATACTTTCGAATCTGACTCCGTTGGATCTGGTGATTCAGCCGGAGGCGAGGATGGCACTCTATAGACTGCATATACTTAAGCAACCAGCTGAACCTAAAGCAGAGACAGGGTTGCTATCTATCTGGAAAAATGTGAGTGACCCTCTTTTGGAAATGTGGAGGGACCACACTACTCCAGTTTATTATTATTCCAAGGTCTTCAGTGTCATTATAGACTGGGATCATTGGAAAAATAAAGACCCAGTGTTCCCTGAGGATGCTCTGATCTGGTTCACTGGCGGCTCTAAGGCTAACTTGGGGACAGGGTCTGGCATTTGTGACTTGAGACCAAACAGAAGTTTCAGCTTCCCTTTGGGTAAATTTGCCACAGTCTTTCAAACTAAAATATATGCCATTCTACAATGTGCATGTGAAAATATAAGAAGGGCCTATACGAATAAGCGAATTCTTATTTTTTTCTGACAGCCAGGCTGCACTTTAGGCACTTAGTGGCCCGAAAGTGACCTCTAGACTGGTTGCAGAGTGCCTGGATGCTCTCTCAGCATTGGCTAGCCTGAATAAGGTTAACCTCGCCTGGGTGCCGGGGCACCGGGGCATTTCTGGCAATGAGGAGGCTGATAAGCTTGCTAGACAAGCGTCAGCCATGCCGTTACTCAGTCCAGAGCCGGCTCTTGGAATACCTAAGTGTTCGGTAAGAGAAGCAATTAAGAACTGGACTGAGATGCAACATCTTAGAGCCTGGATAGACCTGCCAGGCCTCAGACATGGCAAACTATTTATAGGTAGACCATGTAAGAAAAGAGCTGACGACCTACTTAAGTTAAGTAGGCATCAACTAAAAATGGTAAATGCGATCTACACTGGGCATGCTCCTGTAAGGAGGCACCTGTACACTATGGGCCTGTTTGATGGGGATCCAATCTGCAGATTTTGTGGGATGGAGACCGAAACAGTGCAGCACACTATTTGTTGTAGCAAGGCGTTGGCTCGTCAGCGCTATAATGTCTTTGGGAGGCTGACTGTCAAACGAAAATACATAAGCACAGCCTCAATAAGGGACCTTTGCCTCTTCATATGAGGCACAGGGCTATTGAGGCCGTGCTGAGTTAAAATATTAGGGCTGCACAATATGACTAAGGCTACAATGCATTCAGTACATAAGCTGACGGGCCCTAAGAAGGAGAAGAAGAACACCAATGCAGGACTAATGTATGGTCCTGTTTTTAATGATAGACAGGAATAAGCACTACAGATTTGGTGCTTCAAATTTTGTATCACCATACATTTCATCAAATCCAAAATAAGGACAGAATGCAAAATAAATTTCACATACATTTAAATGGCAACTGTGCCACACTATATGAAAATAACACAATATACAAATAGTTTCAAGGAAGATAATTTTCAGAAATACTGCACATGCAATACTATACCCATGATTCGCCCATGTGGCTCTACAACAGCTGTATAAACAGCAAGGTTTGCAGGAGAACCAGAATATGGCTGGACATTAACACCCCACTCTGCAGGATCAAGTCGGTAAGCTTCCAGTGCCCTCTTCTGGCATAAAATTTCAATTTCATCAATGTATTCATTGCCACCATAATATCTGCAGATAGACAAATGTGCACTGTGTTAGGAAATCAGCTTACATAATCTGTTGTTCCTCTAAGTGATATACACATGCATTTACCACATGGTTGTAACAAGTTCCATAAAGCAAGGCCATTACCTTGGCACATCCTCTAACTTATCAACACGACACTAAGAGTAAGGTAAACATAATTTATTTTCTATTTGAACTAGATAAAAAACAACAAAGGGGTCCGCAAAACATATCTACAGAAACAGAGCACAGAGAATATTCCATAAATTTTAGTTGTGGACATTTATCATATTTTAAATTTATCTACTTCATCCATTACTACACCCAGTCTGTATAAAATAACTTAATAACTTCACTACATAAAGCAATACAATCAGATGTTAAAGAGAGTAAAATATCATTTTGGCAAACACCAGAGGAATGATATTACTCACTACTAACAAAATTCTTTTCTGGACCCCATCAATTGACTATATATCTTTATGTCAAAATGTTTCAACCTAATGAACAACACTGTAACAGAACTATCAGTTTAAAACAATAAAAATCCATACTGCTACAAAAAAAATACACCCAGTTCACAGAAATCTGTAGAAACATTAGTATTAAACAATATGCCATATGTTAGACAGAGACAGGTATAGGCCATTCGGAACCTGATGGCACACGGTGACGCACGGGAGGGGAAGTTATGGGGAAAGATGCGAATGGAGTGGGTAGCCAGCAGTCTTGTACTGTATGTTGGAACATGGTCTATCCGCTGATCCGCACTCCTCGACTGCCAGTAGTCGACTGAACTGACCCCCTCGCCGATTTAAACGGACTCGTCCATTTTGCTGAAAGACCAAATCTGGTTTCTGCGCGTGTGCCATCACGTTTCAAACGTGCTCTATTACAGAGTATAATAAAGGTATACTCATAACATGGAATTACATGAATGTACACAATGGTCACGGCCACAGTGTTTCATGGCAGAAGGCTCATAAATAAAATCCATCCTATCACAACTGCAACCAAAGAGCACCATCTAAGCAATGTATTCCACCCTGTTTCCATAAAACAGTGTCACTTACGGTGGGTTTACAGTGGTCAACTGCATGACAGCAACCATAACCAAACTGAAGACAGAACCTGTGTTTCGACATGATCAGTTAGGCACTGTGAATTGAATGAAACAAGAAATTGTGTGATAACATTGGGTGATCTGAGTCTAACAATGCTGTGTTTTGATGTGGGTCAGAAATCCTGGTGGAAAGAAAGATGGCATCTGATGACACCACACCTAAGTGTGGCAGAGAAGATAATCATGGCAATAATAAAATGTAATTGCTGCTGGAGAAGCAGTGGTTACTATTTGTACAGTACCACCAGGAAGAATATTCAGAAATCCTACATTTGGCCCAGACAGTGTATTTATGTGACATTCAGAGGACCGTGCATCATGGTATATTCTTATAATCAAAGCCAACGAGATGCACTATTTCTCAAAAATTTTAAGTACTCACTTAAAGTAGTCTTCATGCTAGCATGGTCAGGACCACGCTAGCAGACAGTCAACATAACTAGCTTGACAAATACCTATTGCATGTATACAGTGTTGAGATACTCCCGATGATGGGTAGAGGACCTGTCCGAAACATGTATCATTTATCAAATAAATTTTAGAAACAGTGCATCTCGTTGGCCTTTATTATAAGGGTGTATTTATGTGTTTTGTATGACTCTCGTATCAAACAGCATTCAGGTTAACTGTCACATTTAAAGGATTAATAAATAATATACTAAACAGCACAAGAAAGAAAGTGGAACTGGCCTACCTGAGGTATTATCCTACTACATGCCTGAAGGAACTGAGGAAACTGACGACAAACCCCACTGAGGATTGTCAGTGTATTGATCATAATTCACACTCCTGAATACAAGTCAAAGCATTACCACTTCAGCTAATTTCTCAGTACACTGCAATATTATTAAGTGAGACTGACAGGGGGACAGTCACTCACTGTATTTGCTGGTTTTGTTAGGCTGGAAGTTTAGTTTGGTTTATTTAAGTTCAAAAAGTTTTCAGTCAGATTTTACTTACACTGGATTAAGGCAACATAGTATGCGTGTTTTAGATCAACTTGTAACATTTATATAAGCTCAACATATTGACCCCCTATCAATATGGCTTTAGAAACAACTCCTCAGTGAAAAAAGCTACATATAGCTTATTACATGAAATATTACTAGAAACAAATAGCAAACATACAGTTGGTGGAATTTTCTGTAACCTGCAAAAGACTTTTGACTGTGTTAATCACAACATATTGTTGGAGAAAATGAAGTTTTATGGGACTAAGGGCACATCCTATACACTTGTAAAATCTTATTTGGAAGCAAGATATCATGAACTAATTATTGCTAACAGTACTTCTAATTATAATACATCCTCAAATTGTATGTAAACAAAACATGGAGTCCTCCAAGGGCTGGAATCTCAGCCCTTTGCATTTGTTTTCTGATATAAATTAATGGTTTACCAACATTATGAAATAAGAATGCTAAAATTTCACTACATGGAGGTGACAAAAGCATAATTGTAACTAGTCCCAATCCATAAAACTGTCAAATAACAATGAAAGATTTTTTTAATATACACAACTAGTTTAAAGCTAATTAACTATCACTAAATTTAGAAAAAAACTCATCGGTTACAATTTATTACAACAAAGAACTTCAGTCATGATACACAAATTGGTTATAAAGATACGTATATTGCACAAACATCTAGCACAAAATTCTTAAGTTTAATTACAGGTGATGCGTTATCTTGGAAAAACCACATACATTAGGTAACAGCTAAACTAAATTCAGCATGCTTTGCTCTTAGAACTGTTAAATCTTTATTGTCAAAATATGCTTTAAAAACGTTATACTTCTCTTAAATTTTATTATGACCTACGGTGTAATATTTGGGGGCAACTCACCAAACAGCATTAAAATATTTAAAATTCAAAAGAAGATAATAAGAATTATTACTAATTTAAGAAATGGGGATTCATATAGGAATATATTGAAAACAATGAAAATACTACACTTCTATTCACAATATATATATATATTCTCCTTGCTAATACACACAGTAGATAATAGACATTTATTTATAACTAATCAAGCAATTCACAATATAAACACTAGATCTAATCTTAAATTTCATATTCCAAATTCTAATCTTACTAAATACCAAAAAGGGGAATATTACTCAGGAATTTAACTCTTCAGTCATTGTCCATCTCATATAAGGAGTTTATCTGATAATACAAAACTCTTTAGAACAATTTTTAAAAAGTTTCTTTATAGCAATTCTTGTTGTTCTATAGAGGAATACTTTGACTTTCCAGGCGATTACTGTACAACTGAATGAATTAAGGTTTAATTTTAAGTTTCTATTATTAAGATTTTCCTTAATTTTATATAACTGATTATTGTTCTGTTATCAATTCTTGTATTTTATTTTACTATTTTAATAAGTTAATGAATGAACCATGTATGGTTTCAGGGAACTGATCACATGGTAATATTGTTTACAAGATGTCTGCTCTTGACTTGCTACATAATGCACGAAGCTATTACTACTTTTTTACTGTGAACTCTTTTGAATGACATGTTCTATATCCGGTGATACCGTGTATGGAATGCTGAATAAATGAAATTAAGATTAAATGTTATGTTCAATATGATGGACTCTATAATTATAGCCTCAACATTTTCTGATTTACAGCAGTTTCATCACATAACCATTTCCAAGCAAGTTGTTAAACATGTGTTATTTGTCTTGTTCTACTGCTCTATGACAGGAGAAAAGATGACAAGTCATCCTTCATACATTTCTCGTGCTAAACCCTATCTATTGGTGTTGTACATCTATTGCAGTAAATGAAAAATAATGAGAGTGACAATATAAATAACCAAATGGCACAGACTGACACCAGAAGAGTGGACACCTAACAGTTTTAAGAATACTGCCCTACAACAACATGTTCTTAAAATTATACTGTTCCCACCCATCTAAAACATTAGGTGTGACATATAACACTATGCCAGTAAGTACCATGTTAATTACGCAAACTTTTCACAAAAAAATTGTTCCTGTTGTTGCTGGCTTATTTTATATTAGCTGCACATATTATACGGCCGGGAAATGAACCAGAAAGAATGTGAAAGGATGCAGTCGTGGCCCTATTTCAATGACCAGTGTCTCTCAGAAGAACTGAGAAAAACCACACAACAAACATGTCACAACAGCCAGCTTTTGCACCAAATATCACCCAAAAAAATCCACATTCAAAGCTGGTGAACTGGCCACTACACCACACTTATGTATAGTTACTCAAAATTACAGAAAGTGTAGAAGTAAATTACCTACCCTTGAAAAATAGCTGCATTATTCATAAACATACTTTAAAAACACCCAACATAACTGAACATATAACACACATTTGCAATATGGTTAAGCAATGGGAACAATAATAGGGGAGAAATGTATAATGTGGTTTGCATATCCCTATTTTAAATCAACCTAACGTAACGAAACCCTAACAGGAACATGAAACATAAAAAATCCTCCATGACTGTCGCACAGCAGAGGCACACCACAGTATTCTGCATGTTCAGTTTGTACAACCCCATAACCGTTTCCACGGGAAAGAGTTACTGTGGAGCCTGTTCAAAACGAAGCCAGTCCTTAAAACAAGTGTATCACAATGTTTAACTGGTTGTGAATAATGAATTAATTAATTAATGCTTAGTCTGAATGGTATCAAATTACATCTAAAGGCACAATTTCGAAATTTCTCATGCGTTTATTGGTTACCTCTGTCCTGGAAGACCTTCAGAATATTTGTTATGCAAACATGAACTTAAGCACTGCAGCACAGGAAGGGATGTGAAGTTTTCTGAAGCAATCATTTCCAGTCCATGTAATTGCCTTAGTTTCTCCTTTGTGATGAGCTCAAATAACTCGGGATCACTGTCCCTTACATTTTGGTTCAACAATACGTCTCCGTTCATTCTCCTTGTAATTCCACCTAAGAAAAATGATCCAGAAAAGCCAGGCTACGTCAAATAACACTATGGAGCTCTAGAAGAAAAGAAATTTTCCCTACTTAAGTTAGAGCAACTGTTCAAATACTGGTGCCATTGGTAACGAAAAGGTCATGTCTCAGCGATAACCCGTGTTGCTACGTCGTTATCAAACTTTATCATAATATTTCAAAACTGACCTTTGACTGCCACTCTGAGAATTACTGTTAAATCAATTACTTACGTTATAATTGACGAAAACAGTCCTATTTATTCAAACGTGCCAACTGTTATCATACGACTTCTTCCACTGAATAGTAAACTTAACAACCGTCCTGTTAATAAATTCGTTGCCGCCAAACAACTTGTTGCATTGATAAATCACGATGCAGCCGGTAGGGTCCGTTGAAATTCACGGCAATCGAAGATCGAAACCACGGATTAATAAAAACTACCAGGACTGACAGCGTAATAATGGTGGAACCATGGATCCACGGACATTGCGTCACGGAGGGAATCGCAAAAACGCGATGTAAAACAAGATAAGGCAACCCATGACGACAGCAGGAAGTTAAGGGGAAAGCAATGACATCGTCTCCTTTCTTTTTTCTCACCATCAGCCTTTTCGGCGATCATTTCCGAACCCGCATAAAATGAACATATTCTCGTGAGATACCGCAACTTGTATAATTTTTGGGGGACTCTTATACAGACAAATTTCAGTAGCTAACACTTAAACAATGTTGACGCTGGAGTGATGCCCATTTATGAAACATGCACACAAAACTGAAAACGTAAAGAAGGCCCAAATGTCTTCAAATATAAAGTTGGTAAATATTGCCCTCCATTATTCGGAATTATACCCATCTCATCAAAGTGTGGCTTTACCTTCTTCCACCTCACAAACATTTCTAACATATTTTTTCCCCTCTGACCAACATGTATATATGCACAGCCCATTGTTTTGCGCACATTTGACACATTTTTAACGTGTAACTATCTTATTTACAGGAAGGCAAAAAAGAATGTCCGAAAGAACCCAAAAACTTGATCATTCATGAAAAAAAAAGTACTAACTGCTATAAACACATGTGATAACTGCTACTTCACTTACTGTGTATCTTCATAAAGGGAGACTGGTTGAGCATTTTCTCTTTGCTGATTAATATCGGCCATGATACGATACAGCTTTACTGATTAATTTGGGGCCTTAGCATGAATCTTTACACCTAACTCCAAACACCATCTCAGTGACATAATCATAACCAAACACAGTATGACAATGTACTGATCCACGCACCTGTCCACATCAAATAATTTGATAAGTTTATCATCTTCTGCCTTGTATTGATGCACAGTTTAATTAGCAAATGCAAAAAGTATACAATTGAAAACACATTTTTTCCACGCAAGTGCCTACCAATTTGTATACCTCACTGTCTAAAATATTCATCTACTCTTGGAAAGCTGTGTAATAATATTACTAACAATACCTCACTGCAGCCACAAAATCTTATTCACCTTACCATTAAAACACCACTCACCTTAATGCAAACTGTTTGAATAAAAATTTAAAATCTTACCAATTTTTGGTAGCATGTACAGCTGCAGGTAAGTTAGCCACTACTATGACATGCACCACAGAAACTGAATTCTCCCAACAATTTTTGGTATTAACGCCTATCAAACTTCACTGAAATCTATAGAGAATTTCAGACATAAAACATGTTTATGGCTACATGCGAAATCCATACTACCCATTCATTTTATGCACTGTGTCCAGAGAATGCACATACTGGCTGTCTGGGAATTTATGTCAAATTGAATCTGGGCAGCAAAAACAAACACCCACCCACATGAACCTAACAAAATTATATAAAATAAAGCAGTCAATTACTTCACTTTCAACAGACTTCAAGAAACTGTAAACTTTTCATAAGAGTCATGGGAATATACACATTTCTCAAATTATAATACTGCAAACATGCTTGTTAACAGCAAGCAGGCTGAAGACAAGTTCAGCACTTATGTCAGGCTTACATGGCATCACATAATAAAAATCCCTGTACAAAGCTTCAAGAAGGTAGGATTTGGCAGGTATAAAGCACATTTGTGTCCCAGAGCACAAATGCTACCACCACAGCCTTGTCACACAGGAAGCCTGATCTGACCAAGAATTTAGTGTCCACTTCCCCCTGTAGTTAAACTTGCCCTAATTCACAGCAGTGCTGATCTACATCTTCTACATTGGGATTACATCTTCAGAAAATATTTCCTGATATGCAATGAAGATCGCATTTAAATACCGACAATTCCTCTTCAAATATCTTTCAAATCTTCCAACAAATGTGGACAACTCACATCAACTTTATCCTTTAGTGTCCCCACAAGTAATGATTGTAAAAACTCAAATGAGGAGATTAAGGAAGTCACAATCCATGACTGTCACAAAGGCCTTTACTATGTGAGCCATGGCACTGTCATGCATGAAGTTACCATATGTTTGTTCTCCTGTTTCTCCAAACAGTAGGAATTTGCTCCCCTGACAAGACAAGAAAATAAAGACACAGAACCCCCTGATTTTTCATGCTCTTAATGCACACCAAACTCCAACTTCAAGGTAATGCAAAGGAACTTCATGAACTTTCAAACCCCTGATACAGCACCTCTAATTCTGTTTACATTCCCATTTACTATAAACCACAACTCATCACACCAAAAAGGTGGAATGGGGGGGGAGAACATTCTGGATAAGAACACTACTGGTTACTAAATCTTGAAACTGCATATAATTACCAACTTCTTCCTTACCACACAACTGCTTTTTGGCTCTGATTTTATATCACGATAATTTAAAATAAATTTCTGAGCTGAGGATTTTGACATCTCATTGCCAACAGCCAATGGACATCCACATTTTCCAGGACCCGTCTGCATTTGAGTGCCAAAATTTATTTTCTTTTTGTTTGGCAATGAACTTGTCGCTCAGATTCTTTTCCCACTACAATGTATACCGTTCTTACACTAGTCACTATTGACTCACGGCTTTTCCAAAACCCTTTAGTGACATTTTTTATAGCACATAATTTGCAAAAGTACTTCAAATCAAAATACCTTTGTTCAACAGAAGGCATTTGTCTTGCTCTCTCACACACATGTGCACGTGTACACACAGTTCACATGCCATGCAGGACTCAAACACGACCAAGCACTCATCTTACATTTCAGTAAGGGAAGTCTTGGCACTTTTGTCTTGGCAAAGCAAGCTCCTACTTTCTTACCATCAGGAACACAAATGTACTCAATGCATTATCAAAAATATTATAAAATCTGTAATAATGAGTGATAGTGTATCAATTTTGACTGCTGTTGCATCAATTCATATTGAAATTTGTGTGCCAAGAATCAGTTTTATTCATCATTACATCATACAAAGTAAAATAACCAAATTTCTTACAGCACATGAATTTACATACTGCACCTTTATTCACCACTGGCTCTATGCAGCTTTGGTGTTCTGTACCCTATCCAGTCAGCATGTCTCACATTCATATGTCCTTCTCTAAAACAATACTTCTACATTCTTGTATTATTTTTTAAAAGAAAGTGTAAACATACAGACTGTGTGATTAATGCATCCTTATTTTGCTTTGGAAAGCAGGTCTTCATTCACTGGAAAACCCCAAGTTAAAATCGCCATAAATTTAGTCAGGCAACCAACAAATATAAGGTCAGAAGATCATTATTAAATTATCACACAGATTATATTAGCTTGTCCACACTACATTGCGCTCACACTTTCAGGCATACAATTTTTAAATTGATAATTTAAACACTCTTACAAATATGCAAGCAAAATTATCATCCACGGTACCGACTGGCCACTGCATGTAGTTTGATATAAAATATGTTCCTCTTTCCACAGCAGCAACACACGCTAATTGAACAACTAACATCCTTCAATAATCATAAATATTTATGTTCCAAATATTAATCAGTTACAATCCAGAAGGTTATTACTATGTATTTAACAGATCACCTAGCAATTTCAGTAACTTCTCTGAAACTGTCACAAAAAAAAAAAAAAAACAAAAAGACATGTGGTACTTCACCATTTTAT
>Ga0123352_10014391_pt1 | contig 12599 bp, 13 predicted proteins | sample TergutLab28metaG_FD_89700 | JGI IMG/M metagenome (GOLD analysis project Ga0123352, IMG submission 89700) | Labiotermes labralis P1 segment gut microbial communities from Petit-Saut dam, French Guiana - Lab288 P1 | ecosystem: Host-associated > Arthropoda: Insects > Digestive system > Gut ... | reverse complement strand
CGTGCAATTCTCTTTTTGCGGCCTCCAATGGAGTTTCTCCAAGCTCAATATGTCCACCCGGAGTTTCCCATGTCGTTCTCTTTTTGTGTTTGCAGAAAATCCATTTACCTTTGTAGAAAGCTAAAATTTCCGCGTAATTATAGTATTTAAGAGTGCCAAATTGATAAAATTCAAACTCCATGTGAAAACCTCCTTATTAGAATAGAGATAGCTGTTTCTCGGCATAACCCATTCTGTAGTGCTTTATTATGTCACGCATTCTGTAGAGAAGCCCAAGTTCGTCGCATTTAGTTTGGAAAATTGTCCATAATCGCCGTGCGTGCGGACTTGTGCAAACATATTTGTTGCCATAGTGTGCCGCATATTTAGAGCTAAGCCCCGGAAATAGTTTGTCTAGCTGTTCGTAGTAATATTCGCGGTTGCCTTGCCGTAAGGTCATGCCGAACGAAGGGAGTATAAACTTCGCCCCGGCGGCCTTGGCGTTGGTTACAATGGCAGAGATATTTTCATCCGTATCGTTGATGAACGGCAGGATTGGCATCATCAGTACGCCTGCGTAGATTCCGTTGTCCGACAGTGTTTTGATTGCCGCAAACCGCTCTGATGATGTTGCAACATTAGGCTCTAACTTCTTGCACAACCCGCCGTCATCTGTAGTGACAGTCAGCTTCACGATTACAGGTGAATGCTGCTTTATGTCTTGCAGAATGTCGATATCGCGGGTAACTAACGGTGATTTTGTATCTATAGCCACTCCGAAACCAAATGCGTTGATAAGTTCGAGGGAGTGGCGCGTGAGTTGTAGTTCTTGCTCTAAGGGGTTGTATGGGTCGCTCATCGCACCTGTGCCGATTACGCCGGACTTTGCCTTCTTGCGTAGTTCATCTCTGATAATACGCAGGGCGTCTTCCTTGACCTTTACGGTGTCAAAGTCGAAGTTTCGGTAGCATTCGCTGCGGCTGTCGCAGTAAATGCACCCATGTGAGCAGCCTCGGTAGATGTTCATATTGTACTCAGCACCAAACCATGAAGATGGTTTCTTTACGCGCGTGACGATAGTTTTCGCGGGAACAGTGAGCATACTAACCTCCAAACTCTGTTGATACAGCTCTGTAAAGCTCATTAAATTCGACTGAGCCGTCGGGCAGTACCCACATTACCGCAGCTTGAAACTGTTCGGCCAGTTCAAAGCCTTGTTCAAGCGGCATTATAAACAGTGCGGTTGAAAGCATCTGCGCGGTCAACATGCTTTCGTGGATAATCGTAACAGAAGCGAAGTTTGTGGGAGGCATGAGTGTCGCAGGGTCGATAATATGGCTGTAGGCAACATCATCGACAATATAGAATCGGTTGTTATCGCCGCTTGTTACAGCGGCCTTGTCCAATATGTTTACACTGTCGATTATGCCGCCGGTACGGGGATGTCTTACGCCAACATTCCAAGGGCGGCCGCCGCCGGCCATCGAGCCGCCGATAGCCAAAACGTCGCCGCCGGCCTCGACTACGGCTGATGTTACGCCTTGTTCACGCAGCGCGGCTACGACACGTTCTGCCGCAAAGCCTTTACCAACTGCGCCGACATCCAACGACATTCCATATTTTGTCAAAAATACTGTATTTTCTTGCTCATCGATGATTATGTCAACAATATCAGTCAATTTAACGGCAACAAGTAGGGCGGTATAAGAGGGGATTGCCGCATTTTCAGGGTTTCGTAGTCCATGCATGCGGTATTCGTGCCAGATTGAAAGCACAGGCCCGAGCGCGATATTAAGCGCGCCGTCAGTGTATTCATACGCTTGTTTTGAGAAACTAAGCAGCTCGATTATTGCACGGTCTACAACAACAGGCGCAACGCCTGCGTTGTCATTTATGGTTTTCAAGTTGTTAATGCCTTCATGGTCATTGTAAATGTCGAACAGTGCGTGGTAATGCTCGAACATTTCTCTGGCAAATGTATAATGACGGCTGAATTCTTGCTGCGACTCAGCATAGACTATAACTTGTATGAAAGTATCAAACGTGCCGATAAAGCCTGCCTGATACCTTGTATAACGCGTTTGTGTACACGCCGATAATAGCAGCAGCATTACGGCGCAAGCTAAAACGATTCTGCGCAACGAAATCATCCTTTTGTATTTATGCATATAGCATTATAACACAAAGATATCCCAAGGCACAAGCGGCTTGGGATATCCAACGTTTTCTTTGTTTAAATTGTTACAACTATTCGCAAAAGTTACATTTTGCGAATAGTTGCGTTTATGCTCTACTTCATTTACTTCTATGTTTTGAACGGCTTCTTCTTGCCCGCAGGCATGTTAGTATCATCGTGGTTTTCTGTTTCTTCTGCGTTTTTAACTCCGTCGTTGAAGACATTCTTCTTATACATACCGGTTACACCTCGTTAGACTTTTTGTAACCGATATTATGTGCAGTGCTTGGCACAATTATGTAAATTACTGTTACTGACTCATCAGCAACTTCATAAGCTTGTTTTTGAATGGCAAAAATATCAACAATGCAACAATCAGGACGACCGCTATCACAATAGCTGTTGTATGGTTGCCTTTTGAAATGTGGTCGCCCAAGACTGCATAAACTACAGAAGATGGAATACTGCCTGCAATAACTGCCGATATATACTTAACCGTAGATATTTTGGTCTGTGCGAACAAATAAGGCACTACACCTGACGGAAACGGCAGCAAGAACAAGAAGAATATCACTATCTCAGGTTTCTTGATTCTCTCAAGATTTTTCTTGGACAGAATATTCATGTGCTTTGCGCCATGCGTCTCTTTAGGTTTGAATAAACCGCTTAACTGGCGAACAGAAAAAATTACGAATAGATTACCTACCGCAACTCCGGCAATATATGTGAGCGGCCCTATGTATACTCCATAGCTAAGACCGGCAAGAACTCCGACCGCAGCCGCAGGAATAAACGGGATAATCACTTGCAGCGCCGCCAAGCCAATCAACGCCGGAATGCCTCTCCAGCCGAATGCTTTAACAGACTCAGCAAGACTTGTCTCATCCCCGCGGTCTGTGATTATATCCCAAATTATGGGAAACATCTGTACGACCATGGCAATCAACAAGCAGATAAACGCAACTTCGATAACTATGGCCAGAGTATTATGCTTCTTCATAACTCACCTTCTTCGGTGGGGGCAAGCCCCACCCTACAACCACAATTCTTTTTGTAGGGGCGAACTGTGTTCGTCCGCAAACAATGCCTATTTCACGCTTAAACGATACACATTGCCAACATCGGGGTCTGTGCAGCTATAGCGATAATCACCATGGACACGGCTAACCGGCAAGTTCTCACCACCATAACGCAACGCGTGTATAAACGGAGACAGCGCGTTCAAAGTTATAGGACATAGTTTTCCTCTGTCGACTTCAAAGTCGAACACATCTCCTACCTTATGGCCTCTTATGCAGGAGTGTTCCCCCCGTTTCTCCACCAACTCGATAATTACATTACGGCTATTCATCATTTCCATCGCCCTTTCAAACTTGAACTTAGTTGCCTAGCGCAGATACCCAGCCTTCTTCAGCGCGATTACGATAATCGGAATCAGTGCGATATGTACGATAATTCCCGGTATGGCATTTAACAGCGCACCTGCGATGAACATTTCCACTGTGAACGGCAAGCCTGTAACGCCCGAGATGAACGCACGCACAATACCCCAAACAATACGCCCGGCAATCATCGCCGTTATCAGTGAGACGTAGATAGAGATATTATTCTTAGGAAGCGCCCGGTACATCAGTCCGGACACAAGCCCGTACACAGCAAGCTCGAATGTCATTGCCACACCCGTAGGCATAAGCGGAGGCATACCGAACAGCATAAAGCGCAAGCCAGGCGCGATAAGCCCGACAGCCGCCGCGTAAAACGGCCCTGCTATAAATCCGGCAAGCAGCACAGGAATGTGCATGGGACTAAGCGCAGCACCGACTTGTGGTATCTGCCCTGTGAGGAACGGCAAAACCATACACAATGCAAGGCATACTGCCGCCGCTGTCAAACTCTTAACTCTGTTGCTCTCGTTGTTCATAATCATTCTCCCTTATAAGTAAGTTATTCCTGTCTTGAACGGGAGGCTGCACCTTCATGGCACAATTATGATTTGACTGTATTAGACACTATCGCGCTTGTACGCTATAGTGTTATTACCTGTATTGTGTTGAATAACCTAGACAAGCTGTGTCATTCTGAGCCTTGGTGCTTTCGCTATGCGAAAGTGGTGCTTTGCACCAGTTTGCCGAAGGCAAACCACTAGGGCGAAGAATCTTTGTTTTTAAAGCATAAGGCCCTTCACTGCGTTCAGGGTGACAATGCTTATTGTTCTTCCTGTAACATTTCAACCAGTAGCGTGATGAATTCATCGGTGAAAGTCTTACCAACATCAAATGGTAATCGTGATTCTCTAAATTCAATCACTACATTTCCTATTCGTACGTAACTCTCAATTCGCCTACGGTTATGTGCGGCGAAATAAGAACCGGTACGCTCGATATATATATGCCTTAGTATAGCTTCGGTGTTATTGTCATTCGCGAAATATGTATAGAGATGCCCCAATCTTTGAACTGATTGCATATTTGATTGCATTAGGCTAATTGCTCTTCTATCTTGTGCATACACCCTAGCAGATATCCACAGTCTTTCCGGAACATCTCTATAACTCACATAACCTCTATACTCACGAACCCACCCAGAGTGATTTGTAGATAACCATCGCAGCCACCTTAAGTTTGAGTCATAAATTTGCGCTAAAACCTCTTCTATATGCTCAACTTGTTCTTCGCTCAATTGTGCAATCTTGGAAACATCTACATTTGACGGCAACTCAAGACTTCTGCTTAATGTATTGAAAGTTACCGCAATTATCGTCATAATTATGATGAGAGCAACAATTGTCAAAAAGAAAGCCCCGCACCCTTTGTTATCTTTGGGCTCGTCCTGATTTTGGGGTTCTTCACACAGCTCAAGGTTTTCGTGCATTCCAGCACCTCCAAATCAGGATTATATCATTTTCGCAAGTTCATCTACTGCTTCTTCAATTAGCTTTGACAGTGTCAGACTTCCCGTGCCGACAATTATATTGTTGCATAAGTTTATCGGCAGCAACAGCTTACGTGCAGGGCTGCGTCCAACGGCTACAGCCATTTCTGCGGTTATCTCGCCCAGCAGCGAATCCGCCGCGATTATACCGATTGGGCCAATTATAATGTCCGCTTGCTTGCTTGCGACGATGACGGGGTTTTCGCCGGTTGCACCGGCATCTGCTCCGGCCTTAATCATCGCCGAGGTGGCTATGCTGTTTGTGCCTATCGCCGTAAGTTCGCAGGGTATGCCTATGCTTTTGATACGCTCGACAATCATGCGCCCCAGCTTGCCGCCCTGTCCGTCTATAATTACAATCTTCATCGATGGCTCTCTCCTTTGGGGTTTGATAATTCACCTGTGTTGAAGCGCATCTCACACTTTTGCGGGATTTGGAATGCTTCGAAATATTTGTTTTCAAGAGGTATCCATTCGTTGACGAAACGGTCGTACATATTTGGGTTGCGTTCCATCAAGCGGCGGTGCTGCTCACTTTCGTCCAGCTCCATGAACACCTTGATATCGTATGTATCACCAAAATATGGATGCAGGCAGTATACACCTTCGACCACATTCAGCCGCTTTGGCTCTGCAGCAACCGCTTTGTCAAGCTCTTGCGTACGGCAATTGTATGGCCGGTAGTTGAATGGCTGCCCAAGCTGCAATGGTTGCAGAATATCCGCGGCGAAACGTTCGCGGTCTAGGTTGCCGCCGGGTTCGCTAAAACGTTCCGGTGTTCGCTGGTGCGGCTGCAGGAAGAAATCGTCAGCGCGAAATACGTTGCAAGAGTATACTTCCTGCAATAATGCCGCTAATGTGGATTTTCCTGCCGCGCAATTACCCTCAACAGATGCCGTCACGCATTCTTTTGTTCGCAGTGCGCCGTCAATCTTACAAAACAACTCGATAAAGTCACAAAAAGTCTTGTTTACAACTCGGTAAGCGGGTTTATATGCTGTGCGATATTCTTCGCTGTGCCGCTGCGGCGGATGTCCCGATATGCGGCTCTCGGCAAGTGCCTGTGTAACTTCATTCGCGTCAAATGGGATTGCCCCGTTTTCGCACAGGGTTATCAACTCTGCAGCTTTTGCCTCAAAGCCATGATGGCTGCCCATTGGCTTGTTCGCCGTGAGCATAAAAAAACTGTTTAGTGTTTCAGGAGCAAGCGTAGTCTGCTGTAATACACGTAAATTCAACCTGCACAAATTGTTTCCTATGTATTCAAAAACATCGCCGACCGGCGCATCAGCCGAAAGCTTCCGCACTTCGTTCGTAATCATCTCAAGGCTGTGCGCTGTATCCGTTACCATATGTCCGCAACCAAACTCATTCTGGTACACCAGCTTTAGCAGGTCTTGAACTTGCATCGCAGGATATTTTGCACATTGCTGTATTATCACGCCGGATAAGTTGCTTTCGTTTGTCATGCCGGTAAGAATCTCCCATCAAGTATAGGCGACAGCTTATGTATTCGGTAAAACCGAATACATAAGCACCACACAATCATTTTTCGCTGTGCAAAAAATGATTGTGTGTCGGCGTTCGTTGAAAATTGAAAATCGACTTCAAGGCTTTGCCTTGGTCGCTTTTCAATTCAACTCACTGTGTCTTTCCAACATTATACACATTTATCCGACATTTAACAAGCCTATCTTTTCGGCGGGAGCAAGCCCCCGCCCTACAAATAAGTTGTTGTAGGGACGACTGTCTCGGTCGTCCGACTAAGGATTAGATTTCTCATTTCTCCAAAAGTTTTTCTTTAAGTTTTGCCTGTTTAGTGGTATATTTATCTGTAGCAATATGGCAATCAATATGTTTTTGCGAATGGAGAAAAATTTTATGTCAAACAAGATAATGCTTTTGGATGGAAACAGCCTGATAAACCGCGCGTTTTACGCTATTCCGCTGCTTTCAACAGCAGATGGGACTTATACAAATGCGGTGTACGGCTTCCTGAATATATTCTTCAAGCTGATTGATGAGGAAAGGCCTGATTATGTCGCGGTTGCGTTCGACCTCCCCCATCCTACGTTTAGGCATAAGCATTACGATAAATATAAGGCTCACCGCAAGTCTATGCCGGACGAGCTTCGCCCGCAAATTCAGACACTCAAGGACTTGCTTTCCAAGATGAACGTGCGTACGTACGAGATGGAAGGTTTCGAGGCTGACGATATTCTTGGCACGCTTGCGGTAAAAGGCTTGGAACTTGGGCTTGCCCCGGTTATTGTTTCGGGCGATAAGGACATGCTGCAGCTCTGCACCGAAACACTTGAAGTTCGCATACCAAAGACAAAAGCCGGAAAGACTGAGGTAGAACGATATTTCGCGCACGATGTTGTTGAGAAAATCGGCGTAACTCCGACGCAATTTATAGATGTGAAAGCCCTGATGGGCGACGCGTCTGACAATATTCCCGGAGTTGCGGGCATTGGCGAGAAAACAGCCCTGAAGCTTATCCAGGAACATGGAAGCGTCGAGGCCGCGATTGAAGCAGCAGTAGCCGAAAATGCCACTGCCAAGAAACCGACAAAGGTCATACAAAGCCTTGCCGAAAATGCCGATATCGCAATGCTTAGCAAGCATCTCGCAACAATCGACACGAACGTACCAGTTGATTTTAATCCGGCAAACGTTACCGCTGACGGTTTCTACAATGACGAGTCTCGCGCGGAGGTTATAAGGCTTGGGCTCAAGAGCTTTTTTGAGAGATTCTCAACATACGAGCTGGATAACCCATTCCTTAGCAATAACACACCGCAAGTAACGGCAAACTACTCGGCAATTACTACACTTGCCGAGCTTGAGGCATATGCCGATGCTCTGCCTGCGCACCAAATTGTTGCGTTTGCGTCTATCAGTGTTGACGGTGATTTCACCGGAATTTCGATATCATACAGCGTAGATGCTGCAACTTTCATCAAATTTAGCAATGACTTGCCCAAGGAAGCCGCGCTGAATAAACTTTCTACGTTCTTTCAGTCAGAATACCACCCTAAAGCCGTTCTTGACTACAAGCGCGAGCTTACGATTTTGTATCCTTACGATATCAACTTACGCGGCGTGGAATTCGATGCTTCGCTGGCCTCATATGTTATCGATTCATCGAAAACGCTGTACTCCTGCGCCGATATTTCGAGCGATTTCCTGGGGAAGCATGTACAAATACTTGAGGATATCCTGGGCAAGGGCAAGGCACGCAAAAAACTCAGTGAAATTACTGAAACTGAGCTTTTGAATGCCGCTTGCCTTGAAAGCTCGGTCATATTTGAAGCTACACCAATACTGCAAGAAAAACTCGAAGCGAATGACCAAACAAAGCTGTTTCACGACATGGAGCTGCCTTTGGCACGTGTCCTGCACGACATGGAGGTCTGCGGGATAAGCGTCAGCAAGCAGGAACTTGTCGACTTCGGCAAAAGGCTTGACGCAGACATCGAGGAGCTTACAAACGACATTTACGAGCTTGCGGGTGAAACATTCAACATAAACTCGCCATCGCAGCTTGGCACGATATTGTTTGAAAAACTTGGGCTTAAAGGCTCGAAAAAGACGAAAACAGGCTACTCGACTGCCGCAGAGGTTTTGGAAAAGCTTGCAAACAAACACCCACTTGCAGGACGAGTCTTGAAGTACCGCACATATGCCAAGCTGAAATCCACCTACGTCGATGGGCTTATTCCGCTGATAAACCCTGCCACGGGCAAACTGCATTCGACATTCAGCCAGACAATTACCGCAACGGGCAGAATCAGCAGCAGTGAGCCTAATCTGCAGAATATTCCGGTTCGCCTGGAGCTTGGGCGGGAGCTGCGCAAGGCGTTCATTCCGTCAAATGCTGATTTCGTATTCTTAGATGGCGACTATAACCAAATCGAACTTCGTGTGCTGGCACATTTATCGGGGGATGAAACTCTGGTAAAGGCTTTTACCGAAGGGCAGGACATCCACCGTCTAACCGCCTCGCAGGTGTTCGACACAGACTTCGACCTTGTCACTCCGGGGCAGAGAAACGCAGCAAAAGCCGTAAATTTCGGTATCGTATACGGAATCGGCGCATACAGCCTGTCGCAAGATTTGAATATAACGGTGAAAGAAGCCGAAAGTTACATTGCGGGCTACTTCGCCAGATATCCGCGCGTGAAAACATTCATGGAAAATACCGTTGAGCAGGCACGCAGCCTTGGCTACGCGTCTACTATGTTCGGCAGGCGCAGGCCGATACCTGAGCTTAACTCGGCGAACTTCAACATGCGTGCATTTGGTGAACGCGCCGCGATGAATATGCCCATACAAGGCACTGCCGCGGATATAATCAAAATCGCGATGATTCGCGTTCACAAACAGCTTAATGAAGGCAATTTCCGCTCACGTCTTATACTTCAAGTGCATGATGAACTGCTGCTTGAAGTCTGCCGCACAGAACTCGACGCCGTTCAGCAAATACTGAAAACCGAGATGGAAAACAGCGCACAGCTATCCGTACCGCTTGTGTGCAGCTTCAATGTTGGGGAGTCCTGGTATGACACAAAATAAATGCACTGGCGCACAAAGTTCGCCCCTACCAATAATCGGGCTGACGGGCAATTCGGGCAGCGGGAAGTCGCTTATTGCGTCCATCTGTGAACACTACGGTGCGTATGTGATAAATGCCGATACTCTCAACCACGCTAACATGTTGGCGGGCGGTGCCGCATATGATGAAATATGCGAGACATTCGGGCGCGGCATTTTAGACAACCACAACGAAATTGACAGGCGTAAATTGGGAGATATCGTGTTTGCTGATAACGGCAAACTGCAAACCTTGGTGGCTATCACGCACAAGCATGTGATAGCAGAAACTCATACGTTGATTGCCGCTGTTCAGGCAAATCCGAACGGATATAAGTTCATCATTATTGACGCACCTCTGTTAATAGAGGCCGATATGCACAAAGACTGCGATGAAACATGGCTCGTTACAGCTAACAATGAAGCCCGTATGGCACGCATACGCAAGCGGGACAATTTAAGCGACGAGCAAATAGCCAAGCGTTTTGCCTCTGCTACACCGGCCTCAAAGCTTGCAAAACACGCCGATGTGATAATCGAAAATAACTTTGATGACACAGGCACGCTGGAACTCAACATTAAAACACTACTAATCCAACGGAGTATTATATGACTTTAACCAATAAAATTTTGCTTGCCTGCACCGTTGTTATACTGTTGGCTGCGGCGGCAATAACGGCTGTTCTGGTTGTATTCCCCATTAGACATGCCGAAATTATCGAAAGACACGCACAGATAAATAACCTTGACCCTGCGTTTATCGCCGCTGTGATACACGCAGAAAGCAAGTTCAGACCCGACGCTGTATCAAGAGCCGATGCTCGGGGGCTTATGCAGATAACGCCGCCAACAGGCGAATGGCTGGCAGAACACCTCAGGCTGCAAGGTTTCACAAACGAACAGCTCTTCGATATTGAGACAAACATCAAGTTAGGCAGTTTCTACCTGCGCCGCCTGCTCGACCAACACAACCAAGACGTGCGCGTTGCCCTTGCCGCGTATAATGCAGGCACAGGAAGAGTGCGCGGATGGCTGCAAGACCCGCAATTCAGCCAAGACGGTGTAACTCTCAGCTATATCCCATTCGGCGAAACACGCACATACATCGAGCGGGTGTTGTTTAACCAGCGTATTTATGCTATACTGTATACTTTGAGAGATATATTTCCACGAGGTTAACACAGATGTTGAAATCTATGAAGATACTAACGATAATCATAACAGTGACGATACTGTCGCTTTTTGCGTCTTGCACAAGTGCGCCGTCTAATGAAGAGCAGGATTTTTCTATGCTTACTTTTGAAAATGACTTGCTGCCGCATGATGAAACGTTGATTGTCCACCACCTTGACGACGACGAACCCCAAGCTGCGGCTTTGCCGCACACTGCCGTTGATGGCGGAACTATCACCATGGCTATGCACATGCCGTTTACGCTTAACCCTCTTTTGAATGAATGTCCAAGTGTGGCGGAAATACTTAGGCTTGTTTATGAGCCATTAATTATGCTGGACGAGCATCATCGACCGGTTTCTCATATTCTGTCGAACTTTGAACTTTCAGAAGATGGGCTTGTTGCAACGCTTACACTTCACGACAATATCCATTGGGAGGACGGTACGCGCATCACGGCTGAGGATATTATCTTCTCATTCGAAACTTTACGAGCATCCGGGCAAAACTCGATTTACCGCCACGTATTGGAAGGCATCGCAAGCTATTATATAATGGCAGACAATCTAACCGTTGCTGTTGTTTACAGCCAGCCAACAAACTATTCGTTCGCATACAGGCTGAGTTTTCCTATCATACCGCGCCACCATCACAACGTTACGGGGCGCAACAATCCTTCAAGCAGCGTGAATATGTCGCCTTTAGGCAACGGTGCATACAGGGTAACTAACTACCGCCCGATGCAAGACCTTGTGCTTTTGCCAAACAACAGAGCGTTGCGCCCGCGGGCAAATATCGGGCGGATAACTGTCCTCATAATGCCTGATTTCGAAACAAAGATGCACGCTTTTAATGAACGCGTGATTGATGCAATAGCCACAGATGTTGCAACATGGGGGCGGTACAGAAGTACAGGCACGCCTGTTATCACGCCATATGTCACCAACCATTACGAATTTATCGGCATTAACTTCACAAATCCTGCTTTGGCAGATGTTCTGGTGCGGCGTGCAATCGCGCATGCTGTCAATGTCGATGAAATAATATCTTCGATTTACATCAACCAAGCATTGCGGGCGCATACGCCGATTAACTCTGCGGCGTGGTTCTTCGCACCGGGCACGATAACCCACAGCCACAACCCGATACTTGCCCGTAGAATGCTTGAGGAAGCGGGATTTTCGCATTTCAGCTCGCGCGGGTTTGTCGGCTCATCCCATGGGGGGATAGTCACGGAATTGCAATTACGGATTATTGCCAACGCGGAAAACCATGAACGTGTGAGCATCGCCCATATCATAAGCGACAGTTTGCGAATGCTGCAAATCTACACAGAAGTCATCATTCTTGACTTTGACGCCTACACGGCAGCTCTTTCAAGCGGCGAGTTCGACTTATTCATCGGCGGACTAAACATGCCCGTGTACGGCGACATTTCGTTCATGTTCACGTCAAACGCTATGCCGCACCAAGGTGGGCTGAATTACTTCAGATACTCATCACCAATGATGGATTCCTTCATAAACCAAGTAACAAACTCGAGAACCGAGGAAGACTTCCTCCAAAACATAGTGCAGCTACAAGAATTCTTCTCGTACGAACTCCCGATTATAAGCTTGGCCCACCGTAAATCCGCCCTATTCACAAGCGACAGAATTGCAGGCGCGAAACACCCGGTAATCACCAACTCTTTCAATGACATTCATCTTTGGTATGTGGATAGGTAGTCTTCCCGATGCTCACT
>Ga0123352_10014390_pt1 | contig 12599 bp, 8 predicted proteins | sample TergutLab28metaG_FD_89700 | JGI IMG/M metagenome (GOLD analysis project Ga0123352, IMG submission 89700) | Labiotermes labralis P1 segment gut microbial communities from Petit-Saut dam, French Guiana - Lab288 P1 | ecosystem: Host-associated > Arthropoda: Insects > Digestive system > Gut ... | reverse complement strand
TTGCGCTGACCACGTGACACCCCTCTATCCGCAAAAGTTGGCACTAACTTCGCCGACCGGCGGCGGCCGCTCTGTCGGTATAGTTCGTGTGCGGACTAAGGCCACGGAGTTTAGTTTAGTTTATATGGTATAAATAAAGATAAAGTATGTAATACAAAAAATAAAAATATAAGCTCTCATCTGTTGGTCATTCTTGTAGACAGTCACTAAGCTGTCTGCTTGCTAGCAAGCAGACAGCAGTATCTGTTTGACAAATGCCTGTTGCTGTATGTACAGTCTTGAACTCCTGATGATGGATGGAAAGACCATCCAAAACATGTTGTGTCATTCCAAAAATAAAATAAAATAAATTTGATAACATTGGTGCAACTAGTTGGTTTTACTATAGAAATAATATTACAATGCACAGCCCTATGAATGTCCACATGGATGCTACCTTGTTTTACATACTGAAACATCGAAATACAGTGTTGGTTAGTCATCGTACCGAGCATAAAGTTCCCTCCTGACTGTGGCAGTGAACTTGTTGGCAAGGCAGAGAGTAGCTGCAGTAGCAAACACAAGGTTGTATAGGAAGACTATCCTGAAGTTGCCAAGCCACTCGATGCGGCCAAAATCACCCAGGAGGTCAAAATTTGTGATACCTGTTATTATAAATTACAATGTCACATACATTGCTAAAAATGAATATACACTTCATGTAAATCACTGAACACACAGTAACACACTAGCAACACATTTTTAACACCACTCTGTAGTATGCACATGAACACAGCAGTTACAGCATACAGGATATGATAAAAAATAATCAACAATCAATCAATATTTCCCATAAATCATACTCTGTCAGGATTCGGCTGGGATAAATATGTCCTATCATGGTGCTATACATCCATGCATGCTCATTCCATTTTCTTAGCTGCTCACAATTGGTGTTTAAAGTCACAGTGTTCTATTTACAAGCATCATCAACCCAAAGAAAATGAGACTGCTTGGAAGACTGATAAAACTCATATTAAAACATATCTTAAGCACACTTGGGAGAAAGGCATAAACTAGATTCATATTGCTTGGGATATGCTCAAGCAGTGGCCCCTTTTGATCAACTTTGGGCTCAAGAGACCATGGGTAATTTATTGACCAGCTGAGCACTTCCCAAGATTCAGTTCTGTGAGGTAAGTTCAAAGAGTTGCGCTGTTTATCCATAACAGACCACATACATATCAGTTACACACTGAATTTTGAGGCCAACAGATACCAGCACTTCCTGTTGCATTAACTGAGAGGGCTGTCAAATCTCAGCCTGAAGACTGGTCAACATGACTGAGGTTCTGTGTGGTTTTCCTTACACCCTCCATGCAGGTTCTGGGATACTACCTCACAACTCCACAATTTGTATGGAAGGATTAAGCCAGCACAGTGTAGCAAGTATACAAAGCAGGCTCTGGACCAGATGACCTGGGTTTCATTTCCTCACTGAAGCAAGTCTTTATCTTCTTCATAATGTCCAGACAGGCTTTGGGGCCTGCCCAACCTCACAGATAGTGTGTACCAGGGTTTCTTTCCCCTGGAGTCAAGTGACCATGGTGTGAAGTTGACCACTCATCTCCAACTAGTGTCAAGGTTAAGAATGTGTGGTGTTATACCTTTACTCTCCCTGGGCAAACTATACTTTCCCTTACTACTGACATTATGTCATGACTGCTTGCTTCCACATCTCTTCAAATTATTCAGCAATCTGTTGTTAACAAACTATAAAAATAAATAAAAGTAACTCCACCCTTGGCAGAACTGTACCTTCAATTGCTTCAACATTATTTGCAATTCAAAGTCCACTAATCATCTAATCACTTGAGGGTGTGAACTGTGCCTGCTATCTAACTCACATGGGGACAGATGATAAACGTGGGGATGTGGAAGGAAAAGGGAATAGTGTGTTCATGTGTGCACCCACAGTGGCAAGATGGGGATCAGCAAGCGCAAACAAACAATACAATGTAATATAAGAAAATACCAACTGTTGCATAATATAGCAAAATATGAAATGACAAAGGTTGTAAGAGAATTGTAACCATGAACAGATCTTAATATCTTTGGTATGACCACAGCTCAGCGCAGGAAATACTATCTAACAAACAAGTATATAGACACAAATTTGGCAGGTGCCTTGTGAACCCAGCAAGGGGTATTCAGAGTCCCAGTCCAAAATTTAGACAGCAAAGATAATAATAAAGAATACTTCAGAAGGTGAAAATGAGGACTTATCAACTGACTGGTGCATCAAGGAATGATCTTAAGCTGCCAGCACTGAGCAGGCATGTCAGACAAGCAAAGGTGGGAAAGGTAAAAATAGCAAATTGAACTAGGTTACTTCAGCAAGTCATATACATTATTCGTGGTACGCTCTCACATACACAGTCAGGTCTTTGAAGTAACCCATTTATAACCTGGTCATTTCCTGAATTTGTATCTTGTGTTCCTATTGAGACCATTCAGGCAGAAATGGATGACCTGATCCGTAAGTGGTTAGCCAGGTATTTCAGTAGTCTGAATTCTAATAAATTAACAGGGTGTTACACATCCTATTATTCTATTAAACATACTGAATCCCATTCCAGAGACATTTTATTTCAGAAGAAACATCTGATATGCTACAGAAAATGTTCACAAGAATGTTGTTAACAGAGTGTATAGAAATTTCAGTCATATGCAGAGCACTCAATTCAAAATTTTATATCTTAGCAGCATGAACCGTTTAAAATACAGAAACAAAATTGTCTTAGGATCAGGTGTATGGAAGTGTTTCTGTCAGTTTCAATGCTGGTGCTATAATTATCAAATTCTTCAGACAGGTAATGTACAAAATGAGGACATTGTACATCAGTGTTCAAATTACAACTAATCCATTTTCACTTCCAGGATCTTGCCACCTTTTTTCTGTCCAGGAACTTGTTCTATATTGATGCTCTTCATGGTATCAACATAACCTTAACCAGAGTTTGGGAAGGTATCAAAACAACCTTAACCACACAAATTTCACAATGTTGTTTGTTCCATGCATGTCTACAAGTTGGTCTAACACTATGCACATACTTATACAGTCAAACTATATTACCATATGTTCCGGTGGTGGCCACCGCCATCATCAGGGATGACAACACCAAAAAAGAGAGAGAAAGAAACTATTAGAAGGCATCTATCTTGTCATGCACATGTGGCCATATGTTGTATCCTCCTTCAACACAGAGCTTGTTTATGTCTCACTTTCCAGTTTGTGTGAAATAAACAAGCTCGGTGTTGAAGGGGGACTCAAAATGTAGGGATGCATGCATGAGAAGATAAACACCTTCTAATAGTGTTTTGGTCTGTGGTGTTGTCTTCCCTGATGATGGTGGTGGCTGCCACTGAAACATGTGGTAAATACAGCTCAAATGTATAGGTATGTGCATATTATTGAACCAACTTGTAGACAATATTTAATCACATCAGGGAAACCAACCTAGTTCAAAGTTCCACAACGTACAGTGACACCTCAGTAATGTATCCCTGCTGTGATCAAACCCAGATCCCCAAACATCCCAAATTAATCCCAACTCCAAAAAGCAGGCCAAAAATGGAATACATTCGCTACATTTCTTGTACAGTGGCCCTTATAAAGATTAAATATTCTAATACAAAATAAATATTGGAACTTTTTACTGAAGTGTTAGTTATTAAAGATACGTACAGATTAAAAGTACAATAGCAGTTTAAGTTACTTTTTAAAAATTATTTTCCAAAATGTGCATCTCTTATAAAATACACTGCTGAAGTGCTGATGTAAAGAAGCTATTTATCACCTGATGCAGCACATGATTGTCTTCAACATTCTGTATAATCCAGAACTTCAGTTACTATATGAAACAAATAGGAATTTAAAAAAAAAAATCTGTTCTCTATGTGACTTCTCCTGATGCAACCCACTTTGCAAGACTTTGCCTTAGGTTAATATAGTGTTACCAGCCAGTCATTCCTTGAGGTCAAGCCTTGTATTCCTACTGAGTCTAAATGAGCAGTCAGATTAAAAACGTGTGAGGCAACAGTTAACATTTCTACTTCTATACCCTAATAAGTGCTCCTGCTCAAGTACATTTACCTGTTTCACTTATAACTTAAATAAAAGAGCATTATTTTACTAAATTACTTCCTCTCTTCACTCAGGAACTTTGCTTCAGTGATGACATATTCTTACCTAGAATGCGTGAAAGAAGAGGTAATGCTGAACTCAATATCAATAAGAGACCACAATTGGCTATGATGTGAGTCAGAGGGGTCATTTTGGTCCTTGGCCTCATTCTTGATAGGAACGGTAAAGCGTATAATCCAACAGACGATGTAGCCGTCAGGTAGAATATCAGCACTATCTCCAGTGCTGCCCCTATTGGGCCAAGTTTTGATAATGAACTGATACCTAATGTGAATTGCTGAAACACAACACGTTAATTATGAATTATACAATTGCAATACATAACCCATATAATTTCCCCAAGCAATCAGTATGGTAGAAAAAATGGGGCCAGTCAGCAGGTATCATGCCAGAAGAGCATCACAAAAAAGAAAAAGTCATTCAGCATTTATGTATGTTATTTTAACTGCCTATATTTAATTGGGGTGGTATGCAGTGGCACAGTTGGTTGAGGCACTGCAGTACAAGCAGGAAGGTCGTGGGTTCAATTCGTGATGGTTCACTGGAACTGGCCATCCTACGGTCAAATCAGTCTCTAAAAGAAATGAGTACCAGGGATATTTCCTGGGGAGTAAACATGACTGGTGCGTGAGGCTGACACTCTTACCACCTTCATGGGTGACTGTCTAGAAATTTGGCAGCCTCAACCTCCTGGAACCCTTTGGGCCTGTAATAGGCCTGCTTTACCATTGGTTTATTTAACTTGCATACCAAATGATTTATAAAGAATAAAATGAATAGAATTATTATACCATATACTGTGCCAGAATTAAAACCTAAGAGGCAAGAGACCAACAGGACAACCCAAAACAAGGTGTCAGTCAGTCAAGACATCAGAAAGACAGACAAGATCTGGAAAGGAACTGACCAGGAAAGACTGTGAGAAGAAAGAACAAATTGCACACATGCGTTCATCATAAATGCAAGTGACGACAGATGAAGAATTAATTCAGACATGATATGAAGTGTTGAATGGAATCTGTGTGATCTACTCAGTTCTACCCAAATTAAATCACCAAGTGCCTCAACCACAGGTTTACAGAGGGACATTATAGTATCTGACCAATACTGTTAGTCACTTCCTGTCAGTTTGCTCATTAAATAAATCTCAGCCCAATCACCACTCCACCTACATGGTGGTTTTTGGAGAGAGTACATCTGGTCTGTAGAAACTGATGGTCACAATAGGTAACCAACTGCAGAATTGTGTGTTTCTGTAAGATACACATGCTAAACACAGTTCCTACAACAAGATAATTTTGTGAGCTAGCGCCTTCATGGGGTGCATGCTGGAGAAATAGACCTCACACTCATTCTGTTCAGCAATGACACCTGGTTTCATCTCACTGGATACTTCAATTCTTGGCATAATAACTACTGGCCTGCAAAAATGCCGCGTTAATCCATGACATGCCATGGCATTATCTTCTGGTTGATGTTTGAAGTGTTTTAAGAGCAACTTAGACTACTGGAAACACTATTTTCTGTGACCATAAATTCTCACTGGTATGTTACGCATATTGACAATAACATTTCTAATGCCTGTCCAATTACAAAAGAATTATGCCTTTTTACTCCTAGACAATACAACATCTCACACAGATAACAACTCTATGCATTACTACAAGTGCTTTTGGTGACACAGTTCAGAGGCAGAAGATTGAGTCCTAACTGTTTGCCAGATCTGAACCTGTGTTTTCTTTACTTGCTGGGGATTTTGAGGCATAAGTTTGCTGTAACAATGCTCACTGTGAAGAGGTTGTGTTAGAACGCATTCAGAATGAAGTATTTTGAATCAGACCACCAAAATTTTAACGTGCAATGACAACACAATGTTCGATGTGATGCGCTTCTCTCAGCCAGAGAAAACCATTCCAGCACCTTCTTTAAATAAGAAGAATGTAATTCTACCTGTGGCAGACTGAACTAACACACACAGACCCCAACCCATGGCAAATGGAGTAGCAGCAGTAAGTGACAAACAATATGGGTCAGACAAAATAATGACCCTATATTAGCTGACTTACTCTACTGCTCAGAGGAAGTGCTTTTATTCCTATCAGCAGCTCCAGCGTATTTTGAAGTACCATAAGCACTGTGATTGCTGTTAGTGCACACAGCAACAGCATGGCCACAGGGTACACCAGATTCCTCTGAAGTGAGGATGTGTGTCTCTGCTTGTCTACAAAATGAACAGTATATCATCATATTACAGTACATTAATCAAGTACCAACAAGTACTGAAAATAAAGGTGTCATCACTATATGGGAAAATTATCTCTGTGTCTAAGCACCATGACACAAATGTGTATTGATCTTTTGAACAGAGGTGATGTTCCACACAGAGTGTTACAATACAATGCAGAAGTGGTTTTGGTTTGGGGGTTCAGAATATTGGAGCATGGCACACAATCATGTGTGACTGAACACCACACAATGAATGTATACCTGGATGAACACATGCGCGCGCACACACACACACACACACACTTGTTCTTAACCTCAGTACCGAGTGCAACAAAATGCATATAGGAGTGGTCTTGATTTTGTATTTTTTAAACCCGGAACCACAGTATTTAAATATGCTATATTTCAGGATCTAGGTTTATTTATTATTATTTGAAGGCACACTATATATCAATGCCCATTACACAATGGCAAGGGTACATAGTGTACAGAGAGTGCACAATGAATGGATCACCAAAAATCAAAAGCTGTGATACACACTTCTTGAGCATGGATGGAAAAACACAAGTGTGCCTACATCAACATGCAGTTGTATCATTTTTAAATTTACCTATCATCTTCCACAACAAAGATAAGGGGCCGGCCACAGACCAGCAGTTAGTTGCCAGCTTTTCAACAAGGACACTTGGATTCAATACCATAAACCCATTTGGTGGACTAAGTGTCTTTATGACAGGCGTTTCCAGACCACTTCTATTTCCATTTTCAGCATTCTTCCACTAATGCTCCACACTTATTTGTTCATCTATCTCTAATGTTAATGAATCTCAGCACATGACAGTATTTTTAAATACCACTCACAAAGGAAAAATGACAAAGATGTGGCAGAAACAGCTAGCTCAGCATATCTAGCCTACGGGTATCATGGGAAATGCACTAACTTGCATGTTGTTTGGTAATGGTTATCATGCTTCTAGTTACAGTGAGCCCAGTATAAATGGCTGAATTTTGTATACAGTCCTCACAAAATATGTCTTAAACTGGTGAATGTTACATCAGGAACAGATCCTGAAGGCTGGAGTAAATGAAACATCTTGATCAGGGTGGAATTCAATATATGGACTGACGAAGGAAGCTGTCACAGCATTTCAGGCTTTGTGATTACATGGCAAACGTTTGGCAAATTACTGATGTAAAAATTCACAACTGGTACAATTCTCAGAATAATATTTTGATTCTGCATATTCTGTTGGTCTTGATCTTTTACTGCAGATACAAATTAATTGTTGAAAAACCTAACAAACAGTAGAAATAATGTAGTGAATAAGAAAACAGATATTTGTTACAATCTGTTAATTACATGCCTACAAAAGTACTTATATGAAAGTTACATCTTAATCATATATATATATACACACACACATACATACATACACACACACACACACACATATATATATTTACACACTTCTTATACAATCGGCCATTTTTCAGAAATGTTATAAGTGTGCTGTAAGTTCCATCAGTTACTTACTGCATCTCACAACATTGACACTAGGCATTCCTATAAAATTCCACTCAAACTCATACATAAGTTTTAAAAATGGAACATACAAAGTGATTTGGCATTGAATGAATAAAAAATTTCCACAACTTGGTTTACGATGTCCAGACAGAATTTTTCTGGTGGAAAGAGGAGTAACAAAGAGAATGCTGCTTATCTCCACAAGATTCTTCTAACTCTCACCCCCACAAAGGTGTGTCACACAATTACCTAAAACTTTCCTCCTGAACTGGATCTCATGAAGTCTTTCCCCAAGACCTGACTGAAGTGCTCCATTCTGAAGTGTCATGAGGCCATCAGGAGTGTTCTCTGCGACATCATCATCACAGCCTGGGCTAATAGGCAGTGGGCACATGGGTGCAGGTGATACATATGATTTGCCTGTAGCTGTCACTTGGTACAGGCGTCGCCTTACAGAATCCTCCTCTAGTCGAGCAACAAAAAACTCCTCATCCAGGTCACGAAGGAACTGAGGCTTTACTAGAAACTGGCCAACTACACCAAACAAACGCACAAAACCCAGAGGTGTACACACTGAAAAAGACAAAGAAATGATTATAAGATTTAACAGCGATCTCCACCATTATATTCCAAATGTTTTACTCAAACCACAAATAATTAAAAACTGAAATGTTCCCAAAATACATCCCTTTCAATCAATTTTCTTATTTTTTCATATTCTGATTCATCCAATTGCATTACATTATAATGAGTACACATGAAGTATTACAGGCAAACACAACACTTCCATAAATGTCATCCAGTGCTACATGTTTTGGATCCACAAACCGTCATCAGGCATCACTTTACAAACAATTAAAAAACATAAGTACACATGCAGTATGCATTAGTGGTTTGTGATATCTCACCAGTTTACAAATATCTATTAAAATATATGGCATAACTGTAGCATTATAAAATCAAGTCTTTGTTCCATATAAATTTTTGTAAAATTTTGATGACATTCATTGAACCAAAACATGTAGCATTGAATGACAAAAATTAAAGTGCTGTGTTTGACTGTAATACTTCGTTCGTATTCATTATTCTTATATTACGTGTGTACATACCTGACCCCATAAAGGGGTACCACATAGCTACATGCCTGCCTGTCATGCTTTAGAGATGTTTTAATGTCAGTTCTTTCAGACTGACCACAACTTGTAGTCTATGCTGATATCAGGAAGGGTTAATGTGAAAATATTTAATTACAATAATAGTTAATTAACTCTTTTTTACATAATACGTATATACTGGACAACCAATATGACTCAACTATAAAGCATTGTCTGTTGTTATGGAATATTATAGACCATAATTATAGGATACCAAGCTCGAACAGTCGACACCTTCTTCCCCATACTCCTTGTAACCTTATCGTACCACCACATCTCATTCTCCCAAGTAATCCCTTTTGAATACACTTTACATCTCTCTCACGTGTGATGTGTTGTCCACTGCAAGCTCATTTACCCTCCGTAACAATACCACAAAAAGGATTAAGATCACAAAAATTTGCCACAATGTAATTTCATACATTCCCTTATTACTTTATGCCCCTTGGGGAAAAATATTCTTACAATTAAAATTATGGTATGATCTCATTTTACTTACATAACAGCATAAGAACACCAATAAATGATATGCACGAATACAGGAATGGTAAATAGTAACTCCACAAATCTGTAAATAAAAACACATGAATTGTAGCAAGGGAAGAATATTAGTAACGGCAAGCAAAGTGCCATTATCTGGTGGGTATCAGCTACTTACTGAGCAATGTGTGTATGTTAGACTGTTCCTTGTCAATAAGTGCAGATATAATATATGTCAGGCCAAGCACTACAACTGCTAGCAGGCACAGAACTATGAATGTTTCATAAACCCTTGCCATCAAACCCTGCAAAGTAATGAAGAAATCATCAGTACTCATAACCTTCTCATAAGAAACAACACTGTCAAACCACAGAATACAGTTTTAACCATTCTGCTACATGCCAAAAGAGATTTGTCTACTGTCTCTGTATATGTCAAAGCTGTAAAAAACATAACTTCCTTTACATTTCACACAATTTTTGAGTCGTCATGATACAAAAGCAAGAAATAAAACAGGAATAAAATATCTCCTTTAATCCTTTGAAGCCTAGTGGTTACTTTATGTATCACTGGGTTTAACGCTCAGAAATTTTCCTCTTGGAACACAAAGTTTATTTGTGCTTTGTATGCATTGTGTAACAAAGTTATTATTTCTTACACAGCACTAACTGTGTTTTATAACTCAAACAGAGTGTGTTTACTGCAGGGTACAAACTGGATCTTTAAATATAATACAGGTTTTTTTTGTAAAGAAGATGCTGATGAGTAACACTTTAAAGTGTCACCATCCAAGTACAATCCAACAGACGAACTATTAAGCTTTATTTGTATCTTCACACTACATCCTATCAAAAAACTGAAAGCTGAAACCAGTGGTTGTAACATTTAATCAAGAACTAAACACAGCAAGACGAGCAATATATGTATAATGTAAGGTTGAGGCAATATAGCACACCCTAGTGCAAAAGCATGCAATTACACATTCAGACAACTTTACTGTTTCTGTAGTTTAGAATACAATTTATTTTCTTAAATACCAATGTTACATAATCATCCACTGATAGTGTCATTAAAAAAACCATAAATAAATAAAAATAAATAAACAACTTCTCTGAAACAGTGCAAAAATCAAGCCTTGATATCAAAACTCCTGGAAATTACAGAGAGGTATGAATCTAAATCCAGAATGCGTAACTTTCTCAGCATGGCAATAAAACATAGGCAACATTCAGGTAACAAAGAACAGGTGTTCCATTAATCAATAACCAAAGTGACAGAAACAAGAATATGTCAATACAGTATTACCTTCCTTTTCCATAACCCTTTCAAAATAAACAAATATGGCTTATACATGTGTTTTAAGAAAATGACACATTCATCATGCCTTGTGATGACAGTCTGTGGGAATACGTAGCTGAAGAGACCAACATAATTTAAACACTCCGATACCCAATATTGTGTTAAGTTTTGGATAATATTTCTCACCTTGCGATAGCCTGTAAAACCTTCAGATTCTGTGAAGAGGTACGCAAATGGCAGCAGGACGAAGAGAGATAGGTTGGAGAAAAGAAACACATGATTCCACAGACCTAGAAACAGCAAACATTTTCTTGCATTATGTAACCATTCTCAATGTTAATGAAGGACAGAATATAGTCATTTCCACATGACACTTCTATTACCCACACAAAACAAAGCTGCTAATAACAAAGAAAGGATTACAAAGAAGAATAAAGAAACTACCTCATTTCTCTACTGACCTTAAAAAAGCAACACATTATGTAGACACATTTCAAGTGCGTGAATCAATTTACCATCTTAACTTTTCTCCTCTGTTCTGCATTATTTTAATTCTACAAATTGAGACAAATGATTCAAATCTGGTACCAATAAAAACATCACAATGTATAATTATGATGGACAGTAATGTCATTGGGCACCTTTAATTTTCCTCTATACTACATGAACTCCCACCATAAAAGTTTATTTACAGCAAAGCATGCTATATTGTGTACGATAATTCAGCTTTATTCATGGAAACTGTTCTTCAATGGGAGAGGAGAGTCAGTTAATATTATCTCTCATAAACTGTGCTAAATCAGTTCATTTACTAACACTTCCTTGTGAGCTTTGGTATTGCACCTGAAATATAAAACAAACACGCACAAACACATGGTATACTGAAACTGTGCCATGGTTTTGTGAAATGGATCAAATCCAGTCAGTATTTCATATCAATATACAACAGGTCTTTAGTATATCTGGCCCACACAGTTGGTCAATTCACAGACCATTTTGCATGGCAAAAGGCACCACATTGCTTACTGTTATTCCTATTTGCCATGAGGTGGGGTCCACAAATTTCACATCAATGTACTGCAGTTAATAAGAGGTTTTTAGCCATCATATTGACTGGAGGCACTGAAAATGGTTTCCTTCAGCTTGCTGACATACATCACATCTAACGTGTTGTTCGTTAGGCATCAAAGTTCTGTTGGTGAAATTGAAGACACTTCATCTTCAATGATTTTTTACAGACGACCTACAGCGTGGAACTACAGCTGTATGATTTTCAGTATGTAAAATCTTTAAATTTAACTAAGGTGAATTTTAACAAGTGTGGCATTTTATGATGCAGGAAGGCAGTGAGTGAGTTTGCATGCTTGCCTGATAATGGTATGGTCATATTGAAACAGGCAGTGTTAAAACCATACAAGAATACTGTTGTATTAGACTGGAATATTCAGTTAGTTGTCTTCAATGCACGGTTTATTACTTCAAACTACACACTTTAACATGCACCACAGGTAAATTATAAATTACATGGGTTCAGATATGATAAATGTGGAGGTCACAACTGGACAGGTGATCAAAAAATGGTGTCATAATGTGTAACACAGTCATGCTGATTTACGGTCTCACAAGGGGCCGGGGGGGGGGGCCAATGGTATAATTTCCTTTCCCACCACAATATGCCAACCTTTTAATCCTGAAATACCACTCCACTGCTTCACTGACTACATTGGG
>Ga0123352_10014387_pt1 | contig 12600 bp, 6 predicted proteins | sample TergutLab28metaG_FD_89700 | JGI IMG/M metagenome (GOLD analysis project Ga0123352, IMG submission 89700) | Labiotermes labralis P1 segment gut microbial communities from Petit-Saut dam, French Guiana - Lab288 P1 | ecosystem: Host-associated > Arthropoda: Insects > Digestive system > Gut ... | reverse complement strand
TAATTTTCGGAAGAACGTGTGACGACGTCTTAAGGGACGTACGGTTGTGACTGCCGAGAAACACGGAGTAGCCAGCAGCTAGGATGCCATCGGGTCGGGTCGGGTCGGGTTTGGAGCCGCAGGCGCTCTGGTAATTTTCGGAAGAACATGTGACGTCTTAAGGGACGTACGGTTGTGACTGCCGAGAAACACGGTGTAGCCAGCAGCTAGGATGCCGTCGGATCGGGTCGGGTCGGGTTTGTAGCCGCAGGCGCTCTGGTAATTTTCGGAAGAACGTGTGACGACGTCTTAAGGGACGTACGGTTGTGACTGCCGAGAAACACGGAGTAGCCAGCAGCTAGGCTGTGACGTAACGCGTCTGACACATGTTCGGAAGGTGGCCTGTTCGACTCTTGGCCGCAACACCGAGTATTCTTAGCGTCTCCATTGTTTTCCTTAGTCCCTACAGGCAAATAACGAAATATTAGCTCCTATTAGGCCACGGTTGATCCATTCCATAGCTTCTTCAGTACGTCATTCGTTGATCATCCTATCATTCGACACTGTGTAGTCTGACTGACTGACTGACTTATTTACTCCATGGAGCAGAGTCCTTCTTGAGAATCTAACAGGTCCTCAGCTACTCGAGAAATACCCCGTATTTTCCGGAGCCCATAGGTTCATTACCGCATTTACAAGTGCCCGCCACCTGTCCCTATCCTGAGCCACATCAATCCAGTCCATACCCCCACATCCCACTTCATCTTCATATTCTTCTCCCATCTACGCCTGGGTCTGTCAAGTGGTCTCTTTCCCTCAGGTTTCCCCCACCGAAACCCTATGTATACTTCTCGTGTAGTCTGAGTTGCTAATATGAAGTTAAAAGTTGTACCTGTCTACATCGTGAAGGCATAGAGGAGGAGTAGAGGTATAGCTCCACCCATTCTTAAGTGGTTCTTGTGTGGCTAACTTCACGCTGCGGCCGCTGTATCCCTGGAAATAATTCAGGTATACGTAGACGAAGCGGCTGGCTGGGTTCCAGGGCCATTTTAGACGTTAGTGGAGAAGAGAAAAATCTGTTGGCCCGAACAGGATTAGATCCTCGGATCTCCAGCCCGTAGCCTAGTCATTGTACCGAATACGCTATCCTGGAGTCGTTAGAAATTGAAATAAATATAACTGAGGAACATTGAGCTACTATCGGATATTGACACTTCGTTTGATAATAGTGCTATGCTATAGAATGCGCCTACGATACTGCTAACCGCGACGTGTTGAGTCCCCCATTCACGGTCACTGTGTGCGTGGGACCACAGTTCATACGCCTTTAACTCCGACCTTGCATGCATATAACGAATTCCATTTGGCTCTTGACATTTGAAATACGTTGCGCCCCTTTTATCGCTGTTCGTAACACTACAGAAGTCCCTATATCTCGCGTTCTGATGCAGGTTTTCTATACGATTAAACCTCCATGCTTGGTGCCGTGATAGAGGGAAGTACCGAGATATGGGCTCTTTTTGGATTTTACGCAGCGTAGGAGGGTAGTTTATTAAGGTTTCGGGACATGTCGGTTCCATCTCCAGCTGTCTTAGACTTGAGCTTTGAAGGTGGGGGCTGATAGGTTTTTCCCGAAACCTGGGCAAGAAACAACCGTTCTGCGCTGCGTAAAATCCCGAAAGAGCACAAATTTCATTTACACCGCAGCGGAAGCCTGAAAATCACGCCAGAAAAGTTGTGTCATGTTCTTTTTCTACAGCGGCGTGTTTGTGGAATGTGTTTAAATATAATGCAGCGTCGGAAATGTATTGTGCTAGAGCGTATAAATAGAGAGCAGCACGACGGAAAAATGTAGTGGTAGAATGCGTTAGAAACGTGATGGCACACGCGCAGAAACCAGATTTCGTCTTTCGGCGAAACGGACGAGTCCATTTAAATCGGCCGGGGGGCATCAGTTCAGTCGACTACTGGCAGCCGAGGTGTGCGCATCAGCGGTAGTAATGCTGGATACACCATGCACCGAGGTAGTGTGAAGGGTACTGGCTACCCACTCCATTCGCCAGTTTCCCCTTCACTTCCTCTCCCGTGCGTCACCGTGTGCCATCAGCGGTAGTAATGCTGGCTACACCATGTTCCGAGGTAGTGTGAAGGGTACTGGCTACCCACTCCACTCGCCAGTTTCCCCTTCACTTCCCCTCCCGTGTGGCACTGTGTGCCATCACATTTCAACTGGACTCTGCCATCACACAGTTTATTTTATTCGGACGCCCAAATTCCTTATCAAAATTGTCTAAAAACTGTAGGTCTTTGTTTAGTTCGTCATATGTTACATGTGTCGGGCATGAGTCTGCAATTTGCAGTAAGAATGCCTTATGCTTCCCTCTTGATCTGTGGATAACTCTGTTCTAGTGTGCAAAACCTCTTGAAATTTTCAAGGCTAGAGATGTTATTTGTTGAGCGGTCAAAAGAGTTGTGTATTTGAGGTGTGAGCTGTGGGATTTATTAAATTCTGTAATGCAGAGTTAAACCAAATGTCATTGGAATGGACGAGGCTGGCTATGATGACAGTAATAATAATAAAAATACAAGTTTGTGATTTACACATTTCGAAGTAAATGCAAACGAGGTTAAACTCAGGGTCACGTGATATTTACGTGTACAGTAAAAAAAAAAAAATATATATATATATTCAGTTACAAATTGTCTCTAGAAGTGTGTGATGAATATCAGACTTTCGTTTGCATAAAATAAGTCGGCCTAATACAGTTTTTGTTTACTTATGTGGTTGTCATGGTCAGATGTACAAGGGTGCTGATAAGTCCTTAGCCCGACCAGGAAGGAAACAAGCTATTGTTTCTGTCAGAATGGCGTGAATTTCCTTCGGCGCCTTGCCTTGCAAGGGGGGGACTTGATGACAGCTTGCGTCTCGATGTTGTTGAAATCGCGCGCCCGTCCCTGACATGCTTCCGAGCTTGTTTCCTTCCTGGTCGGGCTAAGGACTTATCAGTATCCCAGTATTGACACAACCAACCTACATGAGGATCTAGAATTATTCTTGACTATACTGATGCGATCTCCAAAATTGTTACTCTGCTTTAGAACAGTGCCTAACACTGATAGGGATATGAGGTGGGCTGAAAGGTTGATTATTTAAAACATTGAAGATAAGAAAGGCACCCGGCGACAGTGATGATGTGATGACTGATTTAATGTACAGGATGTTTCATGTTCTCCGTGATTACAAACATTTATAACAAGAAAACCAAAGGACCTACCTTAACAGAATTGTTCACAGCCACAATAAAACTGAAATAATTTTTTTTTTGACAACTAGAGATGTTTGGTGTGTGCACCACGAGTGGCACGTCACACATTGATATGATATTCAAGTTCTTGCAGCACATGCGTCAACATGGGTGCATGGATATTCTTTACTGCTGCAATGATCTGTGGCTTTAGGTCAGCGAGGTCATGTGGCAATGGTGGGATGAATACTTTGCACGAAATGCACGTTGCACAGTAACCAAAGACTTACTCGTGTGATATTCCAACACACAAAACGACTTCTCCCCCGGAACGACCATTTTCTCAGTACATACACTCGCATCGCCTAGTGGCAGAAATGAAAACTACGATGAAAAACAATTTACTGGGAAAAAAATTTTTTGAGTTGTTCCTTCTATCTGTACAGTTTTCATAAATAGGTGTCCTATGGTTTTCCTATAATAAATTTTTGTAATCCCAGAATACATTATGAAACGCTCTGTATACAGTGATGTACTTCATTGCCATGTTGTATTTATGTAAATCAGTGTCGGGGCTTTACCATTCTAATGCAGCTTTATTTGTATATGTTCACGTTTGAATATGCATGTGATTTGGCATTTGTACTATGCTTGAAGTGGCAGTAACTGCCAACACATGTAGTGAAGTCAGGTGCATGTTCAAATGTGACTACACTCAAATTAATTTGTATTAGGAGGGTGAAAGCCTTACATTTATTGAACATGTATGTACTTGCCTGTTGAATGTCTTGCTTGAGTGTAAACATCACACATGTGCACTTGAAAGTTTGCTCTTTTGTTGGAAAATTTTTTAGAAGAAAAAAGTTGTGATTTTTGTTTCACAGATTGTTTTTACAAACTCAGAAAGAAGACATAAATACCTTCTTATAATAAAACCAACTAGATGCACTAATTTCTCAGATTTATTTTTGGAATAGGACTGTACATGTTTCAGACAGTATCTCTGTCCATCCTCCAGAGTCTAGCACTCTACATGTATGACATATACCACTGCTGTTTGTGTGTCATCCCCATTGTGTTGGTTCAGTAACAAAGAATTTTTGTGTATTACACATACAGTCGAACACAACTATATGTCACCTGGTAGTACAGTAGGTATACAACTACATGTTTCGGCCCTATATTTTGGCCATCTTCAGGTTGTGATTTAACTTACAAAGCAGCTATACAAGTTGTGTGGGGTGTTCTTTTAGGGTATTGGGGGTTGCGTGGGGGGGGGAACTATAACATTATAGCATGCTAGTTGTAAGTATATTGACACCAATATTACTAATGATACTATTTGTAACATATCCTTAGCATAAGAATAGTAACCTACTTTGACATACGTACACAAACAACTAATGATAATTCACTCATAACAGCCCTAGGTCATGGCACCCACTGTTGACATGAGATCTTGTTTCCCCCACCCAACCCCCAGTACCCTAAAAGAACACCCCACACATCTTACATAGCTGCTCTGTAAGTTAAATCACAACCTGAAGATGGCCAACATATAGGGCCGAAACATGTAGTTATATACCTACTGTACTACCAGGTGAAATATAGTTGTGTTTGAGTGTATGTGTAATACACAAAAATTCTTTGTTATTGTATGACATATACCATTGCTGTGTGTACAGTGCTAGACTCATGATGATGGACAGAGATGCTGTCCAAAACATGTAGAGTCCTATTCCAAAAATCAATTTGAACTCAGTTCCATCCTGATCCCGCTAGCAAGCAGTCAGCATAACCTGTATGACATATACCTATTGCTGTGTGTACAGTGCTAGACTTCTGATGATGGACAGAGATACTGTCCGAAACATGTAAGAGTCCTATTCCAAAAATAAATTTGAGAAATTAGTGCTTCCCGTTGGTCATATTATAAGAATATATCACGATGCATGGTCCTCAGAATGTCAAATACATAAATACCTGTTTAAGAGACACTATTTGTGCAGATATTTTTAAATTTGGCTGTGTGCTTGAGTCTGTCTGGATTTAAATTGACTTAGATTTCCCAGCACAATGGGACAATATTACATCAATCTGGCTAAACTGTTTCACCCATAGTAGTTGCAGGGGATGTAACGACTGAAAACCCTGCTTTATGACACAGTTTCGGTATTTCCACAGTGGCTTCATGTGTGATTATTTTGATGGTAGGTGGTCACTGACTTTCAGGCCTCTGTTTATAGTTGCTTAACTCGGTTGAGAGAGACACGGTTTGCTAGTTTGTAGTTGAGACGGGGTGCAACATCTTGGTCGGTCGCACAGTTTAAGTTGTTGTGAATGCCGCTCGCTCGGTCAACAAAAGCGTGTGCGGTGGATGTGCCGTCTGTACTGGCCCTGCCTGCTACACGTATCATCATCTCAACTGCTCTGCGTGAACAGCGAACAGCTGCTGTTCTCTTCAAGTGAGTCTTCAGCAGTGATGTGTTTATCTTGCAGTGAATATTGCCATCAGGGCACAGCAAGTTTTTTTTTTTTTTGTGTTGGCTGGATTTCTGTCAGGAACAAAATGGTTATGTCTTGTTAGTTTGATTCCACATCTTTGTCTAAAGCTCTGTCATTATTAAACATGTAAAGAATCTTGTTGCGTGTGTCTGTAGAATGTTTTTTTTGTGACACTGTTGATGATTAGCCCATGAGTCAAGGGTTTTGTATGTACTGTTTCTATTTGAACAGTAATTGTTTGTGTTTTATGTTGTACAACAGAAGATGCATCATTATCAGTGTATAATTAGAAGGGTTTCGTGATTTGTAGTGTCAGTAAGTTACTTAATAGTTATGAGTGCGAAGAAGGGCCAATCAGATGAAGTGTTTTTTTTTTTTTGCCTCCTCTCCATGTGTGTAGAGGAACTGAAATTATTGTGCCAGGTACTTTTATATGGGAGTTAGTCTAGCAGTTGAGGTTTTGAAAGAATTTGACCTTTGTTTAAAAACTGTTCCACAGATGGAGTAATGCTGTGAATTATCAGCGGACTGTTTAATTAAGTGTAGGTGAAGATTAACCCCCCCCCACACCGTCCCTCCCGAAAAATTACTTGGTTACAAGATGTACATGTAAGGAGTGTATACTTCAGTGTAAGTTTTAAGCACGAAGAAATACACAGAGTGCCAGAAAGGCATTCTGGGTTATGGTAGTCTGTATTTTTGTTAATGTTCTTGATATGGAAGGAAGTGAAATTTGGAAATGGAGGTTAGGTTAGGTAAGAAAGTTTAATTTCATAAACTTGTGTGCAGTTTTTTGCTCATGATTGTTGTCTAACCATGGCTGCAGTGGTCACCATCTTAGGTGGCTATCTGTGCAGTACATAATGGGCACTTCTATCATAATCCCACATGACATTGTTGATGGCTATAGAGTTTAGTCATCCCAAAGCCCAAGTGATCTAAATCTTCCGCCTTCTTCTGAAGATTGGAGTGCTGTTGGAATTTCTTGGGAAGTAATTTTAAATGTATTTATTCTAGGATATAGCCACTTTTGGGAGCATTGCAGGTACTGGGCCACCAGATACAAGGTCTTATACCTTCATTTGATTGAAACTAAAATATATTTGAAGACTGAAGTCTTTTAGGATATTTCACCTTGTTGACTGGTGAAAAGTTACTGAGGTTTTGAAGGTCTGTATTGCATTTGTCTATGTCAAGCAAAGTTGACATGACATAACAACCCAGAGGACTTGATACTTCAGCAACTTTGCCTTGAAGACCTCAGTTCATGCATTCAGCTGTGCAGTCAGCAACCTCAGGAACATAGCCTGACCAGCGATAAGAAGGGTCTTCGTCAACCTGTACCTTTACAAAATATTTACGGATTTGTGTTACGTTTTACAGGTGGTTCCATGGTCACCTGTCAGGCAAGGAGGCCGAGAAGTTGATACTTGATAAGGGAAAGAATGGGAGTTTCTTGGTTAGAGAGTCCCAGAGCAAACCTGGAGATAACGTCCTGTCTGTCCGCACAGATGACCGGGTCACACACGTTATGATACGCTGTCAGGTACAAGTCATTACTAAATATGTTAAGTGTTCAATGTTAATAAAAGTCCAACCAGATGCAACAGTATGCAGATATTTATTTACTGCAGAGTCACTCTACGTGTTTCGGGTGTCACAGCACCCATCATCAGGAGTACTAAAAACTGTAACTGCTGTGTCCGGTACAGGTCATAATACTGGTACAGCTACTTCCCTCCAACGTGGCCTGATCCGATTAGGCCACATTGGAGGGAAGTAGCTGTACCAGTATTATGACCTGTACCGGAGGCTGCGGTTACAGTTTTTAGTACTCATGATGATGGGTGCTGTGACTCCCGAAACACGTAGAGTGACTCTGCAGTAAATAAATATCTGCATACTGTTGCATCTGGTTGGATGTTTATTAATATTGAATTACGATGCACGGAACCAAGAGTTAAAAAAAAAAATGTGTGTTCTCTGCATTAAGAGGAAATAACATTGACTAGTGTTTGGTATGTTTCAATAAATCTGTATTTCTTCTTATGTTTTGGATCTTCCTAACTGTGTATTCTGGTTCTGAAACGAACATGGGGATTTCAGTGATGATGAAGTGTCGTCTTGTTTCAGACCATTCTGTATATGAAATTCATTGTATGCTGTAAAGATTTTACTGTAAGTTTTGTTACAAAAGACTGTGATTGTTTGCACTAATATCAGTAACAATGATATACTGTACTTCTCTTTGTAGTTATAAGACCCATTTCTCCCCAGTAAACAGTAGCAGCTAGCATTCTTTTTATCCCCCGCCCCTCTCACAGTCTGCAGTTCTCAGGAAAACACTTGTACAAAACATGTTCAACCCTGTGTATGACTGTAAGACTGTCTTGTGTTTTGAACATATGATGTTTTGATTTGCGTTCTGGAAGGACTGTTGTAACATATGACTTTTAATTATTTATATGCTCTAATGTGTGGAGCCATCAAGGCTGGTACAGGGTTGTAGAACCAAGGGAAGAAGAAGAAGAAGAAGCTTAAATATATAGTACTTCTGCTTCATATCTGAGGAGACGTGGCTCACAAAGGGCATATACCACTTTTTTAGTACCTCAAAATAGCCCATGTACACTTTCTTTCACACTGTCATTTATCTATGCCGATCTGCAGGTGTAATTAAAGTAAAATCAGTTGCGAAGTGCATACGATGCTCTTATTTTCAGAAGGGATGTCTGTGTGAGGGAATAACATTACTGCATGTCATTGTTTTGTACAGGATAACTGTTATGATGTGGGCGGAGGGGAGAAATTCGACAGTTTGAGTGAACTCATCGAACATTACAAGAAGAACCCAATGGTGGAAACGAGTGGAACGGTTGTTCATCTGAAACAGCCATTCAATGCTACGCGTATCAATGCTAGTGGCATTGATAGTCGTGTTAAGGAGCTGCAGGTGCGTTCCATAATACGGGACTATTTTAGAGGTAGATGTTGAAACAAGCACAGGTGGAGCTTATACATTATATGGTAAATGTTAAGTTGTAGCTAGTCATATGACAAGGCAGACTTTATCAGACTTTGACAACACACTACAGACAAATCATAACTCTCAGTTGGTGCAGTACTGTATTGTGCACGTAATTCTTGCACCTGCATGTTTAATATCAAAGCTAAAAATATACCTTCCAGAATGTTTTTCACATAGATGAGCAGGTGGGTGTGAACATTTGGGACATTCAGTTTAACTGGTCTTAATTACAGTTTGGAAATGTGACTTCCACTTACATGAAACTGTATTCATGTAATATTGTTCAGTCATGATAGAATTTCATTTTAAAAAATTTGGTAGAAATAAAGAAAAAAATATGCAAGCCACACCACCACCATATTAACCACACACCGATGTATTTTAATGGACTATTTTAACAGCTGTTAACTTTACTAAGAACAGAATTAAGGCGCTCCCTGTTGATGGTGTGACGGTAACACTGAAACATATCAGAGCTGTTTTAAAGTCAATTTTAATATTTTTAAAGCAGCTCACTAGTGCATCAGTTGGTGAATAAATAAAACTTTGATAAGAAAATATGGCTGTTATTGAGCTACTGTTATGTTAATAAACAGACGTTTCGAGTTCATATCGCAGTGTAGAGGATGATGACCGCCACAGCAAAAGAGAGTCTTGTGCCTGGATGTGGGACATTTGTGTCATTTTACAGAAAGAGAATGGGCAGTTGACAGGAAAAGCGGGATTCTGGGAGGAATTCGAGTCACTGCAGCAGCAGGAGTGCAAACATCTGTTTTCCAGGAAGGAGGGGCAGAAGACAGAGAACAGGAACAAGAATCGCTACAAGAACATTCTGCCATGTGAGTTGTTATGCTGCACTTAAAGACCGTCTTAACAGACCATACAGTCGTGTGCCGCATAACGACAATTTGGTCAGTGACGGACCACATATATGATGGTGTTCCCATACGGTTATAAAATTATACTGTTATAATATTTGCCATTGTGTTACAATTGCCTACAGTATTCAGTACAGTAAAATGCTGTACAGGTTTGTAGCCTAGGAGCAATAGGCTATACCACATAGACTAGGTGTGTAGTAGACTATACTGTCTCGGTTTGTGTAAGTACACTCTATGATGATTGCATGACGACGAAATTGCGTAATGATGCGTTTCTCAGAACGCATCCCTGTTGTGAAGCTACGCATGACTGTATTATATCAAACTGCTCGTTTCATGTGAGTGTGTGCTTATAGATTTTTAATCTTTTAACAAAACTCGTGTGTAATGAAATGTCTGATTTTTGTTACTGAGACAACCAGTAATTATATTGAACACTTCATATGCGGTGGTATTTGAAATGTTTTCTGTAAGTGCAGCGCCAGTTGTGTTCATAGTAGAAGACTGTATGTCATACCTCAGGATATTATGAATTTGGGGAAGAGGTGCATTCACAAAGCTTTACAGGCAAGATTAGTGATGCACAAAATCGCACGGTGGCAGGTGTCTCTCAGAGTTTTCGGTTTGCCTTTGATGTCCTTTCCTATAGTGGCATCACATCCCACAAGACATGAATCATGAGATCATGTCTGCTGTTCCAATACTTGGAAGCAAGAAACTGGACAAATTTTCCATTTATTTCCAGTTGACTGAAGCATATAAATCACCTGTGGAGGCTGATAATGCCTAGAACTGTAGTTTAGGCTTAGTGCAACCTGTAGGAGCTGTGTAGTGCAGGCCACAGTGATTTCTGAAGTGCAAGTTTCATATATGTGTGCCACCACACGTTTCTAAACTCATGACAGCACAGGCCTGCTACTTCCCAAGATTGTATGTCCTTAAATTTTATGTACAACTACATGGGATGATTGTTGCAGAAAATATTTCTACCACATGCCGACCCACCCATACTTCAGAAATTGAAACTTTTTTTTCTACTGAATTTTGTGTCCTACATTGTTTATTAGAGCAGACCAATCATCCTAGATGTTCTTTCCCTTGCATTTGTAATCCCAATACCCCTTTATGAATTTTTAGCTTTTAGATGTTGAAAGCCTGTAATCTGAGGCTTTTGGTTTCTGAATTATCCTGTAAGTTTTTAATTTTTGTTCATTCTCTCACTCAGTCTTGTTTAATTTCATAATTAACACAGCACCCTAAAATTACTCATTGTGTTGCCACATTGTGTTCACTTCGCATTTGTTTCACTTACAATTACATGTGAGTACTGGATGAGATGGGACTGTGGTAGCACAGCAGTTAAGGTGCTGCGCTACAAATCTGAAGGTCACTGGTTTAATTCCAAATGGTGTCATTGGAATTTTTCATTGACATAATCCTTCTGATTGCACTATGGCCCTGGGGTCAACTCAGCTTCTAACAGAAATGAGTACCAGGAGCATTTCCTGGGGGTAAAAAGCAGCCGGTGTGTAAGGCTGACAACCTCACCACCATTCTGGGCCATTGTCATGTAATCTGGGAACCTTAACTTCCTGGAACCCTCTGGGCACCTCGGGCCTGTAACAAGACTTTTTTTTTTCTCCTGGATGAGATATTGAGAGTAGCTGTGGTTGGTCCCAACACAGTAAGTGCCTTGCCATCTTTTTATGTGAGGACATGAACAGGTCCAGTTTCTGGAATTTGTTGTTCTGTTGTGAGTGCTAGTTGGTAAGTTCAGAAACCGAGTATTCCTAAGTGTAATGTACCATCATTGGAATCCTTACTTCTGTTTCAGTCGATCATACTCGGGTGAAATTGAAAGATGTGGATCCAAACGTTCTGGGTGCAGAGTACATCAATGCAAATTACATTAAGGTACGTCAGTGTGTCCTGTGGTTTGCTGCTTGCAAGGAAACTGTACCGTGACTGATCACCATATGTTGCTGTTGGCATTCAGATGGTAGTTCAGCTGTTGCTTGTTGTTGTGGGTGACTTTCGGTTATTCTGACAGAACAAAGACTCCTTGTGGTTGCAGAGTTAATTTTTAAGTATGATTCCATCATTTTGTTGTGTTGATTGGCAAGGTGTTTTCATTGTTCAGAGTAATACTAATGTATAATGACGCAAGATATACAGGGTTATTCAAAATGATTGTCGGGGTTTTAACAACTTGTCACACACAAATACACTTGAGGTAGGAGTATATTCGTTTTTTTATTTCATGGAACAACACTCCAGGTTTTTGTTACATACCTTACAGGTGCTCTTAGAGAATTTCTAGATCCATCGGTGCAACTACATATTCCTGTCTCAAGTGTATTGTGTATGACAAGTTGTTAAAACCCCGACAATCATTTTGAATAACCCTGTATTTAATCTCAATAAGGTTACTGATAAGAAATATGCAACAGGACAGTATCATCCAAGATATATTTAATCTTACTCAACTTGTTATTAAACGTGATAACTTTATTGGGCATCCATTTAATACGATGACCTGTGGTATGATTAAGACTGAATGTTCATGACTGATCTATATTATTCTTTCTCAGCTCTTGTAAGTAAATGATGGTGTATTTTTAGTGCTTTATTTATATCTTTTTTTACTTTCTCTACAGTTAATTGATTTATGTTTCTGTGTATGAGACCAGTGCAGTGTGCCATGTTTCATCATCATCATCATCATCGTCGTCGTCGCCCTTTGTAGGGTTGAGTCTTTGAGGCATATGGCTGCTTATCCAAGATGGTTTAGATCACTCCATTACCATTTTGCATATTTTTCATTATTTATGAATAGCAGGAGACCACCTCTGTGGTCTAGTGGTCAGAGTTTCTGGCTACAGATACAGAGGTCCCGGGTTCGATCCCCGGCGCTACCAGATTTTCTGAGTAGTAGTGGGTCTGGAACGGGGTCCACTCAGCC
>Ga0123352_10014385_pt1 | contig 12601 bp, 12 predicted proteins | sample TergutLab28metaG_FD_89700 | JGI IMG/M metagenome (GOLD analysis project Ga0123352, IMG submission 89700) | Labiotermes labralis P1 segment gut microbial communities from Petit-Saut dam, French Guiana - Lab288 P1 | ecosystem: Host-associated > Arthropoda: Insects > Digestive system > Gut ... | reverse complement strand
CTAGCACCTACCGAGTATGTAAAGAGACATGATGGACTAGCCAAAATTATCCATCAGAAACTGGCAGAAGCAGCTGAATTGATTGACGACAAAAGTCCATATTATAAGTACACACCAGCCAATGTACTGGAGAATGAAAATTTCAAGCTGTACTGGAATCGCAGCACACTTACGGACAGAACAATAGCTTTTAATCGACCTGACATAACTTTTATGAATAAGAAAACAAAGAACACTCTTTTGATAGACACAGCTGTCCCAAATACACATAATTTCGCCAAAAGAATAACCGACAAACCAAAAAAGTACCAAGAACTGGCGAATGAAATATGTGCTATGTGGAAGCAAAAGGCAGCACAAGTGGTCCCGATAGCAATACCATCTATGGGAGTAATTCCGAAGTCACTATCACAAAGTCTAACAACACTTAACCTGCACCCCAATACATATATACAGCTGCAAAAATCTGTAATTCTTGGCACATGTCCAATTGTAAGAAACTTTTTAAACTACAAATAAGACCACCGAGCCTAATCCTGTTGATTCTGCATCCCAGGATAGGTGAATATTTCCCAACCAAAGCTGAGAAGTGAGAAATTTGATGACGATGATGATAATAATAATAATGCATATTATAAGACATTAATTTGTCACCTGTCTGTATTGTTATTCTGCTGCTGTAGTGGCAGTCCAGTGACAAGTGTCTCCATGTCATATACCACCTTGTTAAAACCCACAAACTCAGCAGTTCCTCGCTCCACACAAGTGAGCAGTTTAGCTCTGCAACAGAAATGTGCCTCTTATCAGTAAGTCACCACCCAAATTTAATAATTGTCCAACAAGATGCGACTCATTCAGTTGATTACATTTCTGTAGGCAGTTCCAACTCAACAACGAGAGAGGATGGTAGTAGATCCGGTTAATCAATACCAGAAGCTGTAATTACAGTTGTACGAGCTCCTGATGATGGGTGTCAACACCTGAAACATGTAGAGCTGCCTACAGAAATGTAATAAACTGAATAAGTCGCATCTTGTTGGACAATTATCAAATTCGATTCATGATACACGGACCCATGTATGTGTGTATATATATATAAAAGTCACCACCCACTTTTCTAGTCGATAATATTGTAAAAAGTAATTAAATAGGTGTAGTGAAATGAGAATGGCATATAGCAGAAATGGGAGGAAAAAGCAATGAGAAATGCATGCAACATTTGGCTGAACATTTTAAGGAAAAAAAGAGATCTGTTAAGAGGCCTGGATGGGAGAAAGTCATGCAAATGGATGTTACAGAAATAGGATATGTTGGGGAAAAATAAATTGAACCAGCTCAGGACAACCCACAGCCAGACTCCTGTAACCACATGTCATTAAGGTTGATTTTTGGGTTTTTACATCATGCGGTAAATGTTTGTTCCAGTGTTTTGGAGGAACATAGGTACTGCCATTGCCTTCAGCGGGACAGAACATGGTTTAGGCAGATAATGAAGGAACTGGGAGGAATGAACGTGTCAATTTATAAACAGTGTTGTTTTTATTGCTGTACTGGGCACTGCAGCTGTAACAGGACAACAGGACACACTGGCAGATGCAGGCTTGCTATGTGACGAAGCCACCATGCTCACAGAATGTTACAAAACGCTCCATACAAACAGAAAGGCTCCTTCCACCCAGTCGCTGTGGCATTCACACTAACCAGACTTGGTCACTAGATGGAGGCAGCACATCACTCCGAAACCTCCAAAATGAACATCATTTGAACAACTGGCATGAAACCTAAAAACCTTTACATAAAAGTGATGAATATTTCCACGCAAGATTTGAGGTTTTCACAGCATTATTGTAGTTGCTGAACATTAAGGTCTTCTGAGATGTGACAGTCTGTCACAGGGTTATTGCTGCTTGGCATTTTGAAGGAAAATACTGCCTTCATCCTCTGGGGTTGGGAGGTCCCAGGAGAAAGAACCCAAATTGAAATCAAATATGAATACACTGATTTGTGTGCCACATTTTTGGTCAGCTGTGTTTCACGATTAGTGACTTCACCCAAAGATGGCAGCAGTTTGCTTCCAAAAAGTAGTACACTCGTTCAGTACTACTGTGATGGTGGAAACAATTCTTGTAAATGCTACTGATGTACAACAATGTCAAAAACCTATAAGAACAACAACATTTTTGTTCCATAAAAGCAAGGGATTTATTTACAAACTCACTTTATTAGCATCTCAAGTATGATCCGGCACACTAAAGTCTGTTAACAGCAATGAAACCAAAACCGCAACACAAGTACTACTCACCTGCACACTCTGCGGTCCTTAACGTACAGCGGCTCAAGTGCACCTGAACTGTTCCCACCCATCATGTCTGGGTAAGCCACCTTAACGAACGGTAGGACACTGTTAACCCGAGATGCAACTTTGGCATAGACTTCTTGTAAGCCAGAGCCTTTTGGGATGTCAGCAATTGTATCCAAGCCTTTCATCATTACGGAGTTATCATCACTGTTTCTGATAAGAACAGAGACAATGAAACTCAACACCAAATTTCATGAAAATCGGCCAACTTGGTAAGAAGCTGAAATGGGCATTCACGTGCGCGTTTGCACACGCACCTTTATATGCACACACACACACACACACACACACACACACACACCTCACCATGCACATGGCTGCATACAGCACGGTGATACAAATTTTCACTAAGGAAGAAATACAGGCTACAAGAAGACAATATTGTTTCTATAGTAAAACCAACTAGATGCATCAATGTATCAAATTATTTTTTTTTGGAATAACACTCTACATGTTTTGGACGGTTTTTCCGTCCATCATCAGCAATTCAAGACTGTACATACAGCAACAGGCATATGTCAAACAAATACTGCTTGCTAGCAAGCAGACAGCAGTATCTGTTTGACAAATGCCTGTTGCTGTATGTACAGTCTTGAATTCCTGATGACAGACAGAAAGACCATCCGAAACATGTAGAGTGTTATCCTTATTGTTGCAATGTGCATTTCGTAGAATCACTTTAATTATCAACCAACAAATGCACTTACATAAAATTTCACATAAAAACACTTAAAATCGGAGCGATTTTAAGTGTTTTTATGTAAGTGCATTTGTTGGTTGATAATTAAAGTGATGTAGAGCGTTATTTCAACAATAAAATAATTTGGAGAGATTGGTGCATCCGGTTGGTTTTACTACTGAAATATATTACGATGCACATCCCTATGAATGTCAAAAGACAATATTGCTTATTATTTTAGACGCTTCTTAATCAAACACGCTGATGACATGTATTTCAAAACACTTGTTATCTGGAAATATTTGGCTTTAAGTATATCACATGAAGAAAGCAAACCAACTGGCACATTTGAACATAAAAATTTTCAGACTCCACAAAAGGACACTGCATTCCAAGCAACCAACAAACATTTCCATAAACAGTACAGTGATAAACTTATATGTTTCTAACAAAGTGCTGGGAACATCTGGTCTGATGGCAGGATTTAAAAAATTGTGTAAGTGCTAAATACCACTAACGATACTGGCACAAAGTTGGCCACATCCACACTGTTAAGGCTTCTATTGGGAGTGGAGGTATAGCTCCAATCATTCTTAACCCAGGTGAGTATCAAATATCATTAGGGTGATTAAATCAGATGGGAAGATGAAAAATACATTTAGAATTTTAATATGGAAACATGAAGAAAAAAAAAAAACCCTCACTACATACAGAAGTAGGTGCAGCAATAACACTGAAATACATGTAGGTCTTAAATATGTGTGATGGGATGCAGAAGATTCAGCTGGCTCAGGATACAGTACAGTGGTGGACTGCTGTGAACACAGTAATTAAAATTTCAGAACCAGATAAAAAACAATCCCATTACAGGCCTGGACAGGCCTTGAGGGTTCCAGGAGATTGAGGCTCCAGATTTCAAGACAATCAGCACATGAAGGTGGTAGGGTTGTCGGCCCTATGCACCGGCTGCCTTTATCCCCTGGAAATTTTCCTGGTACTCTTTTCTATTACAGGCCGAGTCAACCCCAGGGCCATGGTGCAACCGGAAGGATTATGTCAATGAAAAAATCCAATGACACCATCGGGAATCGAACCCGCGACCTTCCAGCTTGTAGCGCAGTGCCTCAACCAACTGTGCCACCGCATACCCCTTCAGAACCAGATAAGGTGTATAATTTCTTGGTCAGTTGATTGGTCATCAGTGTGTTCAGTGGAGTCAGTCAATGTGCAGCAAAATGTTGAGGAAACACTGGTGTTGAACAGGTCACTTCATATTGACTCACACATTGCAGCAGCTTACCTGTTTGAAATTGGTGGCAAGGAAACTCCATTCTTATTGGCTTCCAATGCCAGCATGACAGAACTGAGAGACTGCATTGTACTGTGACCACCACTGTTCTTTCTGATAAAAGTCACATCACTGTTATGAACTGACTGGCCATACTCTGCTGCATTCATCGCTGGTTTTACTGGAAACGTGTCATCAGCTAAGGATGGTATATTGTAGGAGCAGAACTGACTGAACAGGGAATCCCTCAAAATTTCCTCATGGCACTTTTCTTTGCAGTTCTTCTGTCCAGACTGAAGGTTGCCATACAGCAGTAAGTTAGTATCCTGGTGAACGGATGATTTCAGTAAGACGTTGCTGTCATGTGCTTGTCTAAACGTGCCAAATTCTTTGAAGAAATGTTCGTACCTTGAAAAAAATGTTAACATAATTTGAGGAAACCTGGTCTTCTTGAATGTGTTGCTGCACCATCGGGTGATCAGTTCATGACATTTCAAAGGACAAGGTGCTTTTCGTCTTCAAGGGTGAACATGCATGCAAAGACTTCTCGTCATTACGAACCACTTGCCCAACAATGCAGCATTACTTCCAGAAGACCTGAATACTCAATTACACTGCCATAAAAAACCCATTAAATACAGTTTGTGTTTGTGCTGTGAAAGAGAACATGACATATCTTGGTCACCTGTAATCATATTATTCAAAACAGGTAACACATAATCTTATTTAGACCTAACTATATTCAAATATAGCAATAATACAATACAACCACCAGAAAAGGAAAAAATTAATAATGAATATTGTAATTCAATGCCTTTGAATATTCTTGAGATGTCTGGCAGAACTATGCAAAATTAAATGCGTGCTGTTATCGAGGCTGGTCTTTGAAAATTACTGTTCAGTCTAGGGTGGCAGGCACGTGCTCCAGTAACACGCAGTCAACTGAAGCCACCTGGTTCCAGTAGCAAAAGACTGGTAATTTTTGTATCAGGATAACCTCAAGTGTTCCAGTGTTTTGCAAATGGTAAACCACAAGTGACTTCAGCCCAAGGTCACCCTCCTGACTGCCACAGAGATGTGAGACATGTTCGCTAGACACTTTGAACCTGGTACTTGCTTCTGTCCATGGAAAATACATTTTAAAAAACTTTTCTTTAAAAGCCCTGTGCCATCAATGTATTTCAGAACTATTCACCATATTTCAAATCGGCCTTGAAAGCAGCCACTGCGCAAGCCATACAGGCACATGGGGAAGGGGACATATTGCTCAACTCATTTTTTACCTCAGCAGCTGACGGAAGTGCAGGGTCAGCTTCATAACCCAGCCACTTTACCGCCACAGAAAAAGCCCCAAGCACCCATCCAACAGGCCAAGTGGGCATCAGAGCCAGTGTAGACAGTATGGAGTTGAAAGAAGTCTGCCACCCCTGCTGGGAAACCCCAGTATCACGGGCATACAGCCCACAGCACAGGCAGTATACCTGCCACAAATCTAGGGTTTAAATCCCATAATAATGTTTTAAATATGTATCCATTTTAGGAAAAAATGACAAAATCTGACTGACCTTTATGTTTATTATTGGTTACTGCACTGAAACATACCCACGAAGATCTTCTGTGTTTTGCTGAACTGGAAGGGCCTCAGTAGAGGTTTCATTGTTCCTCTTTTCCTCATAACTTTCATCATCACTGTTGTCATTATCATCATCATAATCATCATCACAATTATCATCACAGTCATCTTCTTCTTGCTCTGGTGAGTCATCATAGCTGTCTTCATCCAATCCCGTACTTGTTTCAGGGGATGCCGTAACATGTTTTCCTAAAATTAACAGCACAACATTTCCACAGAACTGACATTATCCCCACAAAGTAGTGGCAAACAACAGCATTCAGTGTTATTAGCTAACTGACCAACTGCTAATTCGTAAGCTAGACAACAAAGTTAATATACACAATTTAGTGTACACTGCATAGCTCTTACAATTTAGTATGAATGAAACACCGTCGGTACGCACAGGAATGTGTAAGGACACACACGTTCATGAATTTTGCAAAATGTTTCAGTCTTTATACAATCATCATCAGTGGGATTACAATTAGATTACACAAAACATTACATTAAGCCATCTCTCTTTTTTGGTGTTATGTCACACATTAAAAGACACTCATAATGAACAGTCTTACATCGACACACAGATTTTGTCAGTAAATGAACTGTATTACTTACTTACTTACTCCACAGTGCAGAGTCCTTCTTGAGAAGCTAACTGGTTTGCAGCTAGTCAAGAAATTCACCGCATTTCACAGAATCCAAAGGTTCATTACCGCACTCACAAGCGTCCGCCACCTGTCCCTATCCTGGGCCAGCCCAATCCAGTCCATATACCCACATCCTACCTCCTGGAGCTCCAACCTAATATTATCGACCCATCTACGCCTAGGTCTCCCCAGTGGTCTCTTTCCCTCTGGTATCCCCACCAAGACCCTATACACCCCCCTCTCCTCACCCATACGCGCCACATGCCCAGCCCATCTCATTCTTCTCGATTTTATCACCCGCACAATATTTGGCGAGGAGTATAAATCATTTAGCTCCTCGTTATGCAATCTCCTGCATTCCCCCGTTACCTTGTCCCTCCTAGGTCGACAAAACAAAAAGTATTACAGACAGGTATATAATCCATTTCATTACTACATTTTCTGTTTTTATGTTTCCCTTTTAACATGGTGAAATATGTGAACATATGTGCACAATGTTAATTAGCCATGTTGCCCTTAAAGTATTAGATCACTGAAGTAAACAAATAAATAAATAAATACATATATATATATATATATATATAAGTGTAAGAGATTGAATTGGCACCTAATATGAACAAGGAAAGATGTATGTCCCTGATCAGATCATTCACACCAACTGACGATGCTTCCGAGAAAAGAATGATTAACACTACAGGCAGCCATGTCTTATTCACTGCTTCAGTAGCAGTGTCCACACTACAGATCACATTCAAGGCACGGTACGTCATGGACAGGCACATTGAAATACAGGACATGAATACTGTCCCTAACTCCGATCAGACCATCAGCATACTGACAGTGGGCAGTAAGTGACGATGACATACATGGCAGCAGACATTACCACAGTAATGTTGGTACCAGAAGTAGACATTAATGTATGTTGGTCTTCAAGTAAACTGTTATTGTGTCCAGTTTTAACCAAGCTTGAATGTCATGAAACTACATCCATTGGGAGCCGAGTTGTTTGAGACAGGCTGACAGAAAAGACACGATGAAGCAAACAGTTACTTCTGTAACTCTGTGAAGGCACCTGAAATGACTATCAACTTTCAGTAACCCTTAAAAATGCAACACATATTTCTGAGGAAGTAAAGTTTATGGGATTTAGAAGGCCATACAGGACAGCAAGGAGAGAAGATTAGCAACCACAGCGTAAAGAAATGCTGCTAAACAAACGACATACCTGCAACAGCCATCTCACTGTAACTGAAGATGTCCTTCACAGTTGGCAGGGTAGAAGTTGCAGGGCTTAGTAAGTTCTGTACAGGCAACTGCTTCCTGTCCAAACACATGTTAATGATGTAACAAACACGAGTGAGGAGCGGATCGTACCTTTTGTTGTCTGGGCAGCGCGCACAGAACTTACTGAGAAGGTTCACGCTGTTCAGTCTACACAGAGTTCTACAGCCAATTTCTGTAAGTCAACAATAATAATTATTTAATTTACCTTAATTTATATTACATGCCAGTAGGGTGTCTATCCAGAAGTAAATATGGAGGTAAAAGGTAAAAGGCAGTTGAAGAATAAGAGACCAACTTGATGTCACTACTTATTAAGTTTTATTTCACTTCTTCTATGCTCAACATGTTTTGGACATTAATACATCCATCATCAGGAGCCTGCGACTTTTCTATTGTGTCACCACATTGGTCGTGTGTTCTTGTTTCGATGTGTGTTGGAGTTTCGGTGTGGATGGGTTGGGGTGGTATCCGTGTAGCAGGCTTCAGCCTGCTACACGGATACCACACAGCACAGTACTTGAAGTAAGTCAGTTTGTAATGGCAGTTATTTACTGTTCTACATTTTGCACCATTTCCTGTTGCACAGTTAATAAAACAGCTGTACAGCAAAAAATAGCAAGTAATTTCATATTCTGTACTGTCAATGTAGTTTTCTGTGTGGCCCACAAACAATTACCACAAACTACCAGCCGAGTCCCATAGTGCCTTTACATTACTTATTATGGGAACGGGTCATAATAAACTGCACAGTGACCAGGCAACAAGCAGTATATCTGAGGCATGTCCAAACTGTTCAGACCAGCTGTGGGGCCCACCACACCTCCTGTTCAAAGGATAGTGAGGGATCTTTCCCAGGAGTACAGAAGCTGGGCAGTTAAGCTGACCACTCCAGAACATCCAGTGCTGTTTCTGCCACACGCACACAGTTTGCTGACAACAGGTGGGTACTGCAGTAATACAGTCTGGTCAGCCTCCCACATGTGACATTGAGGTGTGTTACTGTCCACACATGTCAGAATCCAATACACTGTGGTTTTATAACTTGCACATTGGAAGCAATGCTGGGACATTATTCAGGCTGGTACACCTTCAATGAAAGAAGCACAATATTGTATTGGTATGACATGTCATTCTTACACATTTCATGTTCATATTGTGTCTTCAGTTTTGAATAATGTAAAAAGAAATATAATTCAATACATGTAATGAAGTTTTCTCAATGCATCTCACCGAGTAAAACCTGGTAGTTTGTGACCTGAGCCAGCACATGCTCCAGCACAATCCAGCAAATGTCCCCAGCAGGATACAAATAACAAGTGCTATACCTCCACTCCCTGATTTGCCTGCATGCGTGCAGAGGGATGGATTAACCTAATGCTGTTACAATTAGTTCACAAATCCATTCTCTAACACACAATTTGCACTTACTGGTAGAACAGAGGTGCTGTAATGTGACCAGAATAAAGCTGCAAACCTTCACACGTACTTTCCCTTCATATCGCTCCCAGCGCTCAAATATCCGTAACAAGAGGATCAGCAACCCACTCTTTGCTATTTTGATACAGCAAACTCCTATAAACACATAAAAATATACTGTGTAGAAAAGATACATCCAGTTGTCATGTTAAGTGTGATACAGTACAGCTAGGTTTACAGTGCGTTCTCAAGGGAACAGACCATTTCTTTGTGTCACACAGCCATCCTATTGGCTCAAACTCTTACTTCTAGCTGAAAAGTGTTGCTCAGTACAGGCACCATGTTTTTATGGGGCATGTCCAATAAGTAAGGTTCCATAACCTGCATATATGTGTTATTCAACCATTTTATTTTGCAGCAGGAGGTAACACCTGTAGTATACGTAACAAGCAACAGATGGTGCTACAGTCAGTCACAGGTTAATCATTGGCAATGGTAGTGACACTGGAAACTTCGTCCTGTGAAGACTTGCAGTACAGCTAGATTTTTATGGTCAACACATTTCCCCATCCCATTTTTTCACCAACTGAGAGATGTGTACAGCGATGACATAATGAGGGTGCAGCATGTCAGATGATGTGAAAGAGAGGTGGAAAATGGTTGCACTTGTGACAATGATGACACAGGCCAGCCTAGGACATCGAGGGCAACAGACATAAGTGCAGCACAAACAGAGGAAATTATGTTCTTATAATGAAACCAACTAGATACACAAATTTCTCAAATTTATGTTTGGAATAGGACTCTAGCACTGTACACACAGCAATACAAACAGGCTATGCTGACTGCTTGCTAGCAGGATCAGGATGTTCCATTCTGATCCTGCTAGCAAGCTGTCAGTAAACCTGTATGACATATACCTATTGCTGTGTGTACAGTACTGCGCTCCTGATGATGGACAGTGAGACTGTCCGAAACATGTACAGTTCTATTTCTAAAATAAATGTGAGAAATTTGTGCATCTCGTTGGTTTTATTATAAGAATATATCACGATGCAGAGTCCTCTGAATGTCAAAGAGGAAATTATGTTGGAAAACTGATCAACTCGCAATTTTTTAGTTATCCGCTGCGGTGGGATCGTCACCAAACTGTACTCAATACTGACCATGAAGAATCAGAATACAACGAAACAGCCTGATTTCTACCATGCCTGAAAGTTTTTAAAATACTACCAAGAAGGGACAAGTGAAAAAAATGTACATTTGTAGACAAGATTACCTTTCATGGTACTGTCACAGCCTGTTACTAAATCTTAAATCACACACTACACTGGCACCAAGTACAAACTCCTGCAGTATATACTGTCATTCGATGTGCTGTAAACTTCTAAACATGCATTAATCATGCACCGTGACTCTCAGTATTCTTACTGTTTTTTGTGAGGCAGCCGATAACATTCAGTGACAGTCTGAGCTTCGTGTGAGAAGTGAATCCAAGGCACGTAACTACTTTCTCCATAGTGATTACTATTCCATCTTTGACCAACAGTGATGTTGTTGAGGCTTTGGGAAGAAAATATGTTATGTCACATGAGAAGTCATATTAACTTGAGGGTTGTTTGACCATGCATTTTCCTCATGAACTAAAGTGAAATGCCAACTTGATGCAACTAGGTAATTTTATTGATGTATTCTTAGCTCGACATGTTTCGGGTATGTACGCCCATCATCAGGAGCATTAGATGTTGAGTTGCAGCATACGGTTTTCTGCACCGAGTTTTTGGATGGGTGGTGGTCTTGAGAGCGGCTGTGTAGGTCGTGTTTATGGTGCGGATGGTGCCGTGTGAGTCGCATGGCACCATCTGCACAAAAAACACGACCTACACAGCCGCTCTCAAGACCACCACCCATCCAAAAACTCAGTGCAGAAAACCGTATGCTGCAACTCAACATCTAATGCTCCTGATGATGGGCGTACGTACCCGAAACATGTCGAGCTAAGAATACATCAATAAAATTACTTGTTGCATCAAGTTGGCATTTCACTTTAGTTCATCAAGTCATATAAAATTGAAATGAAGAAGAGCACAACATTTAAACAACTGGCATTCAGCACGGTTCACAACGACAAACAATGTGGTTGCAGTGTATAACATATGTACTGCTTTCAAGCACACACAATTCTGTAAATGATATAAGCAAAAACCTTGACTGACAGTGTACGGACACTATCCATGTCTTGGTTTCTTTTGTGTAAGGAATGTTCAATAAGTAAGGTTTCCTAGCCTGCAAGTTCTGTGTTAGCCAAGTGTTATATTTTTTGACAGGTGGCAGCACTTGCTGTAGGCACAATAAGCAACATATCATTCATCTGGGCTGCTGAAGCGACACTTGGTAAGTGGCTGATTCCTAGTAACGAGGAAGTGAAAACGGCTGTTCATAAATGGTTGTGAATGCAGGAGCCCAATTTCTACAACAATATAACTTTTAAACTGATAGCTACATGGGACAAATGCAACAATGTACTGAGGGAATGATACTTCAGTGCAAAAAACGAACAACATTTAACATTGTGATTAATTATCTTTTAATTTTTTTGATGTATTGAACATTTTTCATACAACATTCCAAAAACATACCCAGTTTTTGTAATGTGGTATACAGAAACCCAAGACAATAGACAATGTCCAAAACGCACATAAAGCTCAATATACAGAATCAACAGTTTATCTGACAACTACTCGTCAGTCACTTCCGGTTGGCTCTCCACAACGAACCACCAACCTCCAATGGGCACACATATGTGTGTGTGTTGGCTAGCAAGGGGGACTATGTTAATATGATAAAGAAGGGCACAGGGTGCAGTAACTGACAGTTTACAGATAAAATAATGAAGGCATACTTTTTTAACATTGTATTTTAACATTTTAATAATTTTATAGAACTGTAAATTAAAGAGCCGTAATGTTAGAAGTTATGTGACTTGATGTGAAACATTTTAATTGTATGAAAATGTACTTTCAATAACTGAAATTTGGAAAACTTGTGTAAATCCCCTGTCACAACCTAATGTTCTATGGTCAGTCCGTCCAACAATACGCAGTCCCCTGTCACACCCTAATGTTCTACAGTCAGTCTGTCTGACAGTACGCAGTCCCCTGTCACATCCTAATGTTCTACAGTGAGTCTGTCTGACAGTACACAGTCCCCTGTCACATCCTAATGTTCTAATGTCTGTCTGTCTGACAGTACGCAGTCCCCTGTCGCATCCTAATGTTATACAGTGAGTCTGTCTGACAATACGCAGTCCCCT
>Ga0123352_10014384_pt1 | contig 12602 bp, 10 predicted proteins | sample TergutLab28metaG_FD_89700 | JGI IMG/M metagenome (GOLD analysis project Ga0123352, IMG submission 89700) | Labiotermes labralis P1 segment gut microbial communities from Petit-Saut dam, French Guiana - Lab288 P1 | ecosystem: Host-associated > Arthropoda: Insects > Digestive system > Gut ... | reverse complement strand
TTTTTCAACACTCCTGAACAACTCAAACTTGAACTGATGGATTATGTTCATTGGTTTAATAACATTAGAATCCATAGTTCGCTTGGATATATTTCACCTGTTCAATTTAGAACGCCTACCTTATCTTTTCTGTCTAATTAATTGTTGACAATCCAATACACGCTAATTCCACCCAGGAGCAAGTAAAAATTCCCTTATATTTCGATGCTTTATCCCATCACAACTCATATCGAACTCATCTAAGGATACAACGTATTTTGGGAAGTTGTCTTTGATGGACGAGTATGCCCCAAACTCCCGCTCGATTGTGTTGTCTGATGCAAGCAAATATGTCACCTGCACATAGAGCTTTTCGTTACGCCTTTCGCAAACAAAGTCAATTTCTTTTTCGCCTGCCTTGCCTACTGTAATTTTGTAGCCACGGCGTAGTAGTTCCATGTAGACCACATTTTCAAGGATTAGATTTATGTCCTTCATGTTGCCGCCGTAGACAGCTTCACGTATGCCATGGTCGGCTACGTAATATTTTTCGTTCACAGTCAATAACTTTTTGCCTTGCAAGTCCTGTCTGCGGACTTGGTAGAATAAGAATGCGTCTATGCAATAACTGATGTAATTCATGATGGTTTCGGGGGCAGCAGTGCGGTCTTCGCTCTTGAAATATTTTGAGATAGATGCTGCCGAGAAGGTCGTGCCAATACCGCTAAATAAATAGGCTATTATTCGCTCCAGCAAATCTACATCGCGGACGTTGTTACGCTTTACGATGTCTTTAAGAACAACGGAGTTGAACAGGTCTTGTAGATAAATGTGTGACGACGTTTCCTCATAGCGTAAGTTACGCAGGTATGGCATACCGCCGGCGGTCAGGTACTGCGTAAAGACTTCTTGCTTTGTCATTTCAGGATGCACCGAGCCATGCAATTCTAAAAACTCCCCGAAGGAAAATGGATAGATGATAAACTCCACATATCGCCCAGCAAGATAGGTCGCCAACTCACCCGACAACAGCTTGGCGTTTGAACCTGTGATGTAGATGTCGCAGTCAAACTCCACACGGAATGAATTGATACACTTTTCCCAGCCCATCACCTCTTGAATCTCATCAAAAAACAGATATGCCTTGCCGTCAATGTTTGTGACCTTCCCCGAAACTTCTTTGTGGAGTGCTTCGGCGGTGCAAAGATGGGCATTTCGCATGTTTTCAAAATTATAGCGGATGAACTGCACGTCAGAAACGCCTTGTTCAGCCAACTCTTGCTGTATCAAATCCAACATTACTGACTTGCCACTACGCCGTAAACCTGTCAACACCTTTATCAGCTCGTTGCCGATGAATGGGCGGATGTAGCTCATATATTCTTCTCTTTTAATCATAATGCTGAAACCTCCTTGAGGGCGATAAAATCATTATATCGCAAACACATCTTAGTAACAAGATATAAATTTACTTTCATTAAGTTATATCTGAATTGTTGCATTTTTCGACAGCGACTTTGAGTTATCAGTGTAAAACAAAAATCAACAAAAAAAGAGCAGCCCAACTCGGACAGCTCTCATACCTGCATTTATCAGCCTTACTTCCCATACTCTATCACATAATCACAGCGACACGGAATGGGAACACCATATATCAAGTCGGTTCGTGTAAGTTATTGTAAAATTTTTCCTATCGTTACTTTAAGCGAATTAAAAAGTGAAAGGTTCTGCAATCGCTCACCCTCTACATCCTTTCTTGCGAATCGCCACCACATTATGCAAATGCCTGCCCTATTCAAGATAAGGGCATCAAGCAAGTAAGTCATTTGCCAAAGTTCAATATGCCCGTCTCTTCCAGCATAAAGTCAGCTGCTGTTTTACTCTGTCTTTGATGGACATTCTTATTAGTTGCTTGTCAATAGCCTCTCCGCATTTGAAGGTCATAAGCCGTTGCGCCGTTGTATAAGGTTCAGAATACTCCCTCGGCTAACCCCCGATATCAGCTGACGAAATGGCGATCACATGTGTTTCCGCCGTAACCGCTTCAACAATAGCCACAGCGACTTCCAGGCACTGCTCTTGATTGTGAAAGCTTCCCGTCGAATGCAAAAACCTGCTTATCGCACGAGATATCCGCGATTGAAGCTGTGAGCGTAAATGCCAGTCAAGTTTGGCGTTTTCAATAAAGATATCGCGGACTGTTTCGGTGAGATCAAAGCTGTCGATATGCATGAGTATAATATCGCCGAGATTGTCAGGTAGCAACGGTTTATGTTTAAGTGGGATGGGCACTATGCGGACGACTTCGTTGTTATGTGCAATTGTTGACTCCTGCACCGAACTGGCGTCATTGCTATCGATTTCTGCTTCGTCAAAGGATGTTGGTATAGTAACCACTTTCTTAAATTTATCTTTAATGTGTCTCATTTGATACGTCAGTTCAGGAAACACCGTAGCTTCATTAATATTAACCATATCTAACATGTTCAATAACTCTTTTTTTATGTCGGCAGGGATGACGATTTTATGTGTAAATTCGAGTTTGAGGCAGGTGCTCTTTTTCATGGAAGTTGTAGCCCATTTATCACTGTGTGCCGATGTCTCAATACATCCTGCCAACAAAAACGCTCCGCTTTGCTGTTTGATTCGCTCGTTATCAAAGTTGGCCCGAACAAAATAGTTCCGCGCAATAAGGTCTATGTAATTATCCAAAAGCTTCATAATGTCGGGTTCGTCTGACGGCGTTGGAAGGGCAATGCCTTCCTGAGCTAGACTTAACCACAAATCGCGTAGTGTAATCCGGCTAATGTCCAAATGCGCAATAGACGACAATATTTGCACTTCATGAGAATTCGCGTAAATTGGATAGGCATGGGTAATATAAACCGAACCGTCTTTATCTTCTTCCTTTGCATCTTTGCAAGCAAAATATAGTGCGATTAACGGATTCTCTGTTACGTCTAAAAGCCTGGTTGACATTTCATAGTGCTGCAATTTTGCCAACCTTTCAAACTTTGTCTGGTTAGCAAAATCGCCTGGCTTAAGCCTCACCGCCTCTTCAATCAAACGGTGCTCATTAGGAAGCTGCCCTTCTCTGAAAACACTTGGGGCAACATTCCAACTATCATTTGCCTGCCCGCGGAAAAATAGCGCGCTATTTCTACCGTCATCTGTGACAGCGTTTGCGATTTTTTGAACGATGTACAAATATTTAACTGTAGACGAAGCTATCACTGAATCATCTTGCATATCTTTCAAATACACATTGTCTAGCGATATGACATCAAGTGTTTTGCTCATACATCATTGCTCCTTTTTCCTACCTGTAATTCACCAGACATCAACAATGGCAGCAAATGATTCCGCAAGCGACTGAGTAAGTGATTTTCATGCTCCATGTTTTCCTGATATCGCATCAAGTATTTTGTATGTGTATCAAAATCAGCCAAAACAGATGCTTCGGGAATGACAATTTCCAACTTTTTTAATGCCTGTCCAGAAATTTCTTTGAAAGTTGATCCAGACGCTATATTGGTTATCTCATTAATTTTGTTGCGCAACAGATAGTAAACGAAAGTGCTGCCAATACCCGAAAACGGCACAATAGAACGAAAGCCCTGATTTGTAACCAGTTCATTAGTAGCGATGCCCATATATCCGATGGGTGCCCGGGAGCTAAATAAAATCGTACCCCGCGGCAGTATGCGCGTACTACAATTCCGAAGTCCTTCATCAGTAATGTCAACCGCACCCTTTGCAATGAATTTTACGCCCTGCTTTGACAAATCTTTAGGCGTTATCCAGGAAATGCCATATTTTGTATAATAATCTGCTGTTTTTTTAGAAGGTGTAGAACCCGCCACAATATCGCCGATTTCGCTTAAAACCCCGTTGCGCCACCCCTCCGGCAAATCGCTTTTTCGACGGTCATATTGAGAGAACCAATTGCAGAATACCTGCTCCAGTATTTTTTCAATTTCATCACAAACTTTAGTGTTTTTTTCAATTTTGTTGTCAATTACTTTTAATACAGAAGAAATTCGGCATTGCTCTTCATACTCAGGAATAAAGAATTCATAGGCCGTCAGTGTATTGACATTGAGATACCGACTCTGAGATGACCCTTCCAATGTTTTGATTGCCAACTCCATGAACCATGGAGTCTTGACCAGATAATACAAAAAATCTGGGTCACTAACATTTTCAATCGCCCGCAAAACAATAAACCAGTTTGACCCAATACCGATTTCTCCCTCGTCTAAAATATTGACAAGTGCCGCTTTTCCGCCTTCAAGTGCCGATGAAATTTTCGGCACAAGGATATCCTTGTTACGAAATTTGCTGCCCTTTCCGCTAAATTCAACCCATTCAAACCCATTGATAACTTTATTGTGAGGTTTAAGTTTGTCCATATTAACCTGTTTGGCGGTCGGCCCAGCTATAATCATATCTTCAGGATTTATTAATGCAATATCTTTTAGTGCCTTTGCTTCCCATTGCGCCTTAGTGCTCATAACCAAGCTCTCCTAACTTTCTGGCAAGTTCAAACTCCAAATCCCTATTTTCGTGCATAAGTTCCCTTAGTTCTGAAATCAAATCAGGCAATGCGTTCAAGTGAAGTTCGGCTTCTTCTCCTGGGTCGGCAATGCCGACATACCTGCCGGGAGATAAAACGTAATCGGTCTCCCTGATTTTTTCAATATCCGTCAAAACACAAAACCCTGGCTCGTCCGCGTAAAACAAATCAGGAACTTCTCCCCTTAAAATCTGAATTTTTTCGCTGATTTTACGGATCTCTTCCGATCTCATCTCTTTTTGCGCCCGCCCAAGCGTTTCCCCCATGTTTATTGCATCGATAAATAAAATTTTATTTCGATTACTAGGTAACTTTTCTTTGTTTATAAGCCAAATCGAAAAAGGTATGCTTGTGTTGTAAAAAAGATGGCTCGGCATGGAAACGATACATTCTATTAAATCTTGTTCAATCATCTTTTTCCTAATGCCCATTTCTGCGCTGTTTTGGGTTGTTAATGCGCCGTTGGACAAAACAACACCCATTCTGCCGACCGGTGACAATTGCGCAAACATATGCTGAAGCCATGCGTAATTGGCGTTACCTGAAGGCGGCATACCGAATATCCAACGCTTATCGTTCCACAACTTTTCCCCGCCCCATTCAGACATGTTAAACGGCGGTGAAGCAAGAATAAAGTCAGCTGATAAATTCGGATGCAAGTTTTGCAAAAAGGTATCGGCGTTGTATTTTCCCACATCCGCCTCAATGCCGTGTATAGCAAGGTTCATCAAGCACATTTTCCACGTTGTTGCGTTGCTTTCCTGTCCGTAAAATGACAAATCCCCTTTGTCTCCGCCCAATTCTTCCGCAAACTGCTGCGCCGCGATAAATAAACCGCCACTGCCGCAACATGGGTCATAAAGCCGCCCGTGCCGCGCATTAACCATTCCAGCAAGCGTACGCACAACGCTGTGCGGCGTATAAAACTCCCCTGCGCGGCGCCCTTCATGCTCTGCAAATTTCATCAAACAGTATTCATATACTCGTCCTAGCGTTACAATACTTGTTTTGGTATCAATGTTTTCGTCAAAAAGCCTTATTAGATCGATGAGGCGGTTTTTATCTAATTCTGCCCGAGCATAGTACTTTGGCAGAACCCCTTTTAATTCCGGGTTCTCCTGTTCTATGCGGTGAATTGCATGGTCAATGAACATACCGACATCATCAGTGCTACATTTCGTCGCAATCTCACGCCAACTGGCATCGGACGGAACAAAATAAATACCTTCGCTTGTGTATTCGGTCCTGTCATTCTCAAATCCAGCGCCCTCTTCCTTCAACTGCGCATACTTACGTTCGAATCGCTCTGAAATAAACTTCAAAAAGATTAAACCTAGAAAAACTTGTTTGTATTCCGAGGGGTCGACATTTCCTCGCAAAGTGTTAGCACCGGTCCATAAGATTTTTTTAATATCCCGGCTTGACTGATTTGGTTTTGACATTATGCTCCGTCCTTTTCATATTATTTTATGACATGATACTTTTTGCTGTCTCCACGTCCTGTAATCTTTATCAAACCTGCAGCTTTCATTTGATTTGCAAGTATATAAAAGCGAGACTGCTTAACCCCTAGTGCGTCTTGAAGTTCTTCGTCTGTTATATCAGGGTTTTTTGAAATGCAGTCGATCATCTTTTGCATCTGAGGCGTTATCGCTTTGGTTTGCTCGTTTAGATTGTCGGCGGCATTCATATTTGGTAACACTAGTTTGAACGAGTTTGCCGTAACTGTGATTTCGGGCTTCTCGGCATAATCGGTATAGAATGAAAAAATCCTACGGATACCTGTGCCATATGATTCAATAAAATTCAGCCGATGAAAAATATCCGTCAAATTCCGATTGCGTAGTTGTGATATGCCGTTACGAATATCTTCGGTCAGCAGCCCTGGCAACAGCCCACCGATTGATATAAATTCGATACACTGCTCATTTACATTGATTAGTATGCTGCCACTAAAGCTGTAGTCCCTATGGATAATGGCGTTGATGAGAGCTTCTCTTATCGCATCCTTTGGATAGTCCCAATAATCGGTTCGTGAGAGACCGTCAATAACAGAACGATTCTGGTTGCACAACTGGAGATAATCGAATGCGTCCTCCATTTGTTCAAATATTGATCCCGTAAATTCCTTGCGGTCACGAAAGATCGTGTTTTGTTCATCAGTAAATACTGCGATTTTTATTGAATGGGTACACTGGTCGGATAGTAGCAAGCCAAGATTGGTGTATAGCTCCTGTGCATGACTGCAAATTCCGAGAACATTAAATTTCTCTTCGCTGAAATCTATTTTGTACTCCCCAAATATCTTAACGCAAGAATTGAATGTCAATTCTTGTTCTAATGAACGCAATTCCTCAAATACATCGCCATCAGCATTTTTTATCATTTGGCGAATCTGTTCTGGGGATGCTTGCACAGAGGATGTTCCCTGACGAATATATACTCCGGTCGATTTAAGTCCTTTGGTCTTCAAATAGTACGGCTTATACGAACCTTCACCAACCTCAATGCGGATGACCCCGTTGTTTTCAAGCGTGTATTTTACAAATATGGTGACATCAGGTGCAATCGCATCACGGATGCTATTAGTTATGAGAGTGTAGGTATCGCCAATATCAACCAACGGTGAAAGCAGCCCGATCTTATTAACATCCACCAAAACAACACCACCTTGGGTGTTGGCGAAAGCGACAACTTCCTTGTTGATGTCGTCAGTTACTATTTCCTTAAATTCCAGTCTTTCCGTTTCATACTCCATATCAAAACTCCTAAAATGTACTTTTCTATATTTTACACTGTAATTACATTTTTTGTCAAGTGGAAAAGTGTAAAACAAAAGTCGTCAAAAAAAGAGCCATCCAACCTGGACAGCTCTAATCCCTGTATCTATCAGCCTTACTTCCCGTACTCAATCACATAATCACACCGACACGGAATAGGAACACCATATGTGTGGTGGACTTGTGAAGGTAGACAGCTTAGAGGCAAACCGCGCTGCACAGGTGAGCAGATACGCATAGAAGAGGCTGACATTGTACAAGCCTTGACTATTTTATTTGCGTACCTTGTACAAGACCGTGATGCTTTTTTTCGCTTGTGGAAACGGAATGTAACCGCCTCATCAAAGAACATATCGCACAAAGTAGCTCTATAGACATTGAAGAGATGGAGGAGCAGCTTGCAGAACTTCAAGAACAGCGTGAACGCATCAAGGATATGGTGAAGCGCGGTATGCTGGACATAGACGAAGCTGAAACAGATATGAAATCCTTGAATACAGAAATTCAGAATCTGACTTCAATTATAAATGAACATGACGTAACCTCAGACCTTACCGCCAGGGTCAAAGAGAACCTAAAAACTTTCTTCATCACTTTCGACGAAGTGGCTTTTTCGGATGGGATGACCAATGCAGGCTTGAAGCTCATCATCAATAAAATAATGGTTATCGAAAAAAACTTGCTTCACGTTTACTTCGCTGTCGATGATAGTGTGGAAGGGCTTTTCTTTCCGATGGTTATTGAAGGAAGAGTGCCGCCACAATCCTCTGGCGAAATCGACACGAAATCAGACAACTATACATACAGGGGTCCATCTTTTATATGTCGTCGTTGGTATCTTCTGTAGCCGAAACCACAGACGGAGCATTTTAATAAATTGCTGAACAAATGCTTTTCGCTTTTGCGTGTTAAGGTGCGTTTGCCTGTTGTTTCGTCTATAGGAAACTTTCGCTTATTTGACTCTATTAGCTCTGCGGCGCGAACGAACTGCTCGTCTGATATGATGCGAAATTCAGGTCTATCGTGAATAATCCACTCTTCCTCCGGGACATCAATCCGTTCGTCCGAGTAAATGTTCTTGTTGTGTTGTTTGTTGTTTATAAGCGTCCCGGTGTACAACCGCTGCGTAAGCAACCGTTTGATGGCATTCTGAGACCATACATAATTGACCTCGCCATCTTTTTTCTTCTTAGTAGGCACGCGGCGTTCAAAAAGATATTCCGCAATCCGTGACATACCCAACCCTTCGATGGTGTAAAGGTCAAAAATTTTCTTCACCCATTCAGCCTCCTGATTAGGCACAAGCGTCCACTTGTCTACACGGTCATAGCCGTAGGCGAATACCGGGACAATGCCCTTCTTCTTCGATATATCCTTCCCGAACTTCACTCTTTCAGAAATTTTCTTACTTTCGTATTCTGCGAACATGGCAAAAAGACCAAGCATGAAGCTATCAAGGTCTCTGCCTTCCCCCATGTTTACGAGGTGTATAAGTATACCGTGCTTCTCTACTACTTCACGACTGAATGTGATAAAGTCCAGCATATTGCGAAAAAGGCGGCTGATGTCCTTGACGTAGATTTTGTCGAACTGCTTGCGCTTTGCCTGCCGAATCATTTTTTGCAACTCGGCCCAGTTCTTAATTTTCGTTGCGCTCTTTCCTTTGTCCGAATAAATAGCGACAAGCTCATCGCCCTTAGATGTTACATAGTTCTCAAAAAACTCCCTTTGGTTTTGCAAAGAGAGTTCTTGTTCTTCCTTGTCGGTACTTACCCTTATATATGCAACAGCCCGCAAAAAAACTTCGCCTACCTTTCAGTTACAACTACAAAAGCCTGCTAAATGTCATATTCCATTATAGCAGGCTTTCGGGCTTGTTTCAAGTGGATTCAAATTTATCATCCACCGTAAATTTTTAAAGAATTAACCCACATGCTTTTCACATCTATTGCCCCAGTAATCCAAAACCTCACCATCACGATGAAAATATACGACTTCGCAATGGTTCAAACAGCCGCTACATGACCTCGATTGGGTTTCATATGCCTTATCTGCCAAATCAAAAGCAAAGGATGTCTCTTCATTTTGATTATCTCTTCCCAACAACGCAGCCCCTACTGCACCCATTAAGTGACCGTCTGTATCTACACATACCTCACAGCCAAGTTCCTTCTCAAAGGCAGCGACTACACCCTTATTTTTACTAACCCCACCTTGAAAAATTATCGGTGGGGTTATTTGTTTTCCTTTGCCCAAATTATTTAAAAAGTTAGCCACTACAGCAGCACATAACCCAGCCACCAAATCCACTTTACTATGACCTGCTTGCGCCTTGTGAATTAAATCAGACTCGGCAAAAACAGTACAGCGGGCAGAAAGTTGAGTAGGCGCATTTGAGCGTATAGCCATATTACCCAGCTCTTCTATATCTAAACCTAACCGTCCTGCTTGAGCAGATAGGAATGCGCCTGTACCAGCGGCACACAAGGTATTCATGGCATAATCTACCACAATTCCGTCTTGCAACAGTATAATTTTTGCATCTTGACCGCCAATTTCTAAAATCGTTTTAGCATTTGGATGTTTAGATAATGTACCTACAGCGTGAGCGGTTATTTCATTTTTAATGGCAGATGCATTGAGCATAGCACCTGCCAGCCTGCGCGCAGAACCAGTAGTGCCTACAGCACAAATGGTCACATGTGGCATTTGGGTACGAAGCGCATTGATAAGACACCGAATAGCCCCTAGTGGGTCACCTTCTGTCCATAGATATGCACTGGCTACGATTTTACCTGCTTCATCAAGAATAACCCCCTTAGTGGATATGGAGCCTACGTCCACGCCCAAACTGTGTGTCATTTGCCTTCCTCCTCATTTCCATCATGTCGATAAATGCTTCCAGTCTGGTGTCAAGCCCTGTCTCACTTGAATGGGTATCAAAACTCAAATGTAATATAGGGATTCCCATATCACGGCTTACGTTCATTAGGGCTGGAATGGCGTTTAGCTCTGGTGTGCAACCGAAGGACTTTGCATGTAACACACCGTCATAACCCGCCATGGCATACTGCACACTTTGACCCACACTGTCTAAGCCATTTGCACCAACCGAGTGACGCAGGTATCCACGGGTTTTACGAAGACGACGATTTTCTGATTCCCCAAGCAACAAAAAGCTAACACTCATTTTGCGGCTTATGGCAATGCCTCGTGCCGCCAATTTGCGCTCTAAGTCAAAATTACTAAAAGGCTCCATGACCGTGTAAAGGTCGCCTACAATACCTACCCTTAGTGGGATACAATCGCGCTTTTGTGCATGGGCGCGGAGTTTTTTCTCATATACCCGTGCCAGTGTATATATTTTTGCAATTGTATCGGCACTTTTAAGTGCTTGGAGAAATGCATGATATTCTGTCAACATTTCTGAGGGAGATTGTGCAAAACACATATGCTCTCGAACAAACCCTGACAGCTTATCCATGGCTCTAATCCCTTGTATCGCCAGTAGTGCCGCATGTGCCATTTGGGATACACTCCGAGGTGAACCCAGCTTGCGCAAGGATGTGTAGGCTGCCTGTGGACGAGACTTACTTCGAGATAAACAAAGGAACTGAAATTCATACCCAAGGTCTTTTAAAATTTGCTCTTGCAACTCGCCATAATAACCGTATCTACAACCCTTACCACTCTGAACTAAGACATTTGCGCCCATTTCAAGTGCTTGTATGAAGTTTCCAACATTATATTTAAAAGGTTCACAAATAAAATCTGGGCTATATCTTTGACCAATTGCGGCAGTTTCTTTCGTAATTGGTGGTGATGGTATGACGTGGGCATCTGGAAATAAACGTTGCAAAAATGCCCCAATTGGCACATGATAATCCCCCATGTGGGGGAAGGAAATAATTAAGCCCTTACTCATGCGGCACGCTTCCTTTTGGTAATCATATCTAAAAAGCTTTCAATACGTGTCTCCAGTCCTGCCATACCCTGCCCATCATCTAAAATAATTTGAATGATGGGTATATCCCGTACGCGCCTGAGGATTATTTCATTGGTAAGACAATCTGAACCACAGGGGAAAGCGGTTAAAAGAATGACTCCATCCACTTTGTCTCTGGCTTCTTGAATCGCACCCATAATCTCTCGATTGGTAGCCCAATATAGGTCAGATGACAGCTCTCTAGAGCGGCTTCGGCAAAACGACTTATCCCATGTATCGGGAAATAATGGATTTACACCATGCTTACGGATTAAACGTGCCAGCGTACCGCCAAGCAGTGCATCATAAGCCATGTAGGGTTGGGCGGCTACTAAAATATTAAGACCGCCATCATCAAGTCTTGCCTGCCCTTCAGTAATACGGCTTAATTCAGCATCCTTTTGCCGTTTAAGCGCAGTAGCGTAAGCTTTGCAAGAGGATAGCGGGTCTTTTCCAAGCTCAATACCCATGCGCACAAAACCTGTAAGCTGATGTCCTAATCGACCTGATGTAAGGGGATAGGATAGTATTTTTGCATCCGCAAATGTATTTTTAACCATATCAAAAAGACCCCAGAAACGAACACAAAATTCATCCTCTTTTCCCAGCTTCCTAAAATAAGGCACTAGAATAAGGTCACAACGGTCTAATAAGGAAGCAACATGCCCCATGTATAATTTAAGCGGCAGACAACTTTCATCTACCGTATACTTTGCACCTTCGGTCAAGTGCTTTAAATTTGTATTGTCGCTAACCACATAATTGATACTTAATGCCTGAAAAAATGTTTCCCACAATACACCGTATTGATAATACCCCATTGCTCTTGGAATACCTACTGTCATAGTTTGTCCCGTACCTCCTTTGTTGGTGGAATAAATATCTCACAGCCACCATCAAGACATAGGTTAACCCAAAAAAGGAGGGTTTATCCTTCTTTAATGATTATATATTTCTATTTGTCATGACCCTAAATTTTAATATAAAAAATCCAGACTGAAAAATTCAATACAGTCTGGATTGGACAAAGGTCAATAAAGTAGACACGGAAAAGAGAAAAAAAAATTAATGGTCAAGAAATAATGACTCTTTTTCATCGGGAGAAAGAAGGCTATTAGCAGAGTGAGGTCTGCGCTTATTGTAGAATCCCTCTACATATTCAAAGAGGGATAAGTTCAACTCCAGCAAAGAATTAAATACCCTGCGGTTTAATTCTTCATGCTTGAGATACCTAAAAAAGGATTCCATAACCGCATTGTCAAAGGGGTGACCTTTAGCAGAA
>Ga0123352_10014382_pt1 | contig 12602 bp, 7 predicted proteins | sample TergutLab28metaG_FD_89700 | JGI IMG/M metagenome (GOLD analysis project Ga0123352, IMG submission 89700) | Labiotermes labralis P1 segment gut microbial communities from Petit-Saut dam, French Guiana - Lab288 P1 | ecosystem: Host-associated > Arthropoda: Insects > Digestive system > Gut ... | reverse complement strand
GGCGGACGCTTGTGAGTACGGTAATGAACCTTCGGGTTCCATGAAATGCGGGGAATTTCTTGACTAGCTGCAAACCAGTTAGCTTCTCAAGAAGGACTCGGCACCATGGAGTAAGTAAGTATGAGCAATAGTTCACACTTCAGTAAAAAAAAACCAAAATATATCATAAAATTGAATTTAGAATTAGTTACATTATTATCTCTCTTAATTTATGTTATACGTTACCACCCAAGGATAACAAACATTTCTGAACCTCCTGGCCGCACCAAAAATAATTCAAGTCAAAAAATTCTTTGACACTGATCCGGCCCACATTCTATGTATAACTGGAATACGATCAGCAAGAAGACCATATACAATAAACTGGTAGGCCCTGAGGTTGAACATGCTGTTCTGTGCAATGGGGTCAAAATATTTTGGAATTTTACCGAAGCAGATAGAGTCGACTGCCGGCGGCTCAGTCCTCGCTCGGCTCCATATCACAGGGTGAATGCGAGATGTATGTCCCAACAGGGTGTTCTCCAGCCCAGTCAGCCTGGAAGACAGCCAGATTTTTCATTGTCAGAACATTTACATGCTGTGAAATTTGAAACTTGAAAGTACTGTACAGTAAATGAGACAGTTTCTCACTTGGTTCCGTGTACACTACACAACTATTGGTGCGTTTGTCACATGCATCAGTCGTGAAAATGCGGCTTTACACATATAAAGCGGTAACATTAGTACCATATTTTGTCTTAGTCTCTTCACGAGGAATCGCTGTTATTTTGTGATCTATATCATTGTTTCTTAACCTTTGTGAGACCGCGGCCCGGTAAATATTTTTTTTTCATAAGACGAGGGCCCGGTCCCAACAAATTTACTCGTAAATACCTTTCCATTTTTTTAAGTTCATACATTAAACTAACATAAATATTAATAATAAATTATTGCATAATCATCAAGAGTATTTGTACACTTACGTATACGGTGTGGCATGTTGACAAATATAAAATTACATTCAAATTAGTTATCAATCACTGGGCTAATAAAATCTTGTAGCATATTGTAGTTTCCTCAGGCCAACATCTGGGTCTGAGTTTTTCGGCACATTCACGAATATTTTTCTCCTCAGAATATTTCCACTATAAAACATTTATTCATGAAAATGGCTTAGAAAACTAATATGACAAATTCCAGGAGAATCTCTCGTGGCCCGGTATAATTGCTTCCAGGGCCTGGTACCGGGCCGCGGCCCGGCGGTTGAGAAACACTGATCTATATTATTTGTGGTTTATTTACAATCCTGCCAATAAGTCAAAGACATAGTGTCGAATATTGGATAAGATGGTTGGCGAATGTCCAATTGGAAAGAGCGTGGAAGAAATTTTTCGTGACCTAATCAAAATACTGTTCCGGAATTTCCCTGGACGGACTGAGGAAGAACACAAAACCACTGTCAGGGTAGGGATTCAAACCTAGCACTCTCAAAAACAAATCCAGAACGTCACCGCTACATCAACTTCAGCGGTACAGCCTCTCTCACACAACACACGTAAGTCTGCATGTCTAACGTCAGGTCCATTACGTCTGATGTAATTACCTTGCAACTCCGTTCTGCAGAATGATGTTACCAGAGTGGAGGTGACTGCATGGAGGGAAGCCTCGGTCTTTCAGGAACAGAAGAGCCTCCAGTATTTGGCGTCCTAGTCGCTGTACCTGAGACACAGGCAAACCCGCACTTCGCTGTCCGTACTTCTGACTCCAGTCGTCCTGCCACCGACTCTGTGAATGTCACAAATCTGTCTAGTATCGTTACGTAATTTTTGTGTTCTTAGCGTTGTAAGGTAAATGTAAAGGTAAAGATTAACCTACAACAAGCCACGAAGGCCCAGACGGGGAGCAGAGGTATAGCTCTACTCTTTCTTGAACCTAGCTGCTAGAAGAGGATAGGTGGTTAACGCCACGCCCTGGCCGCTTTACCCCTGGGAGAGAATCGGCACCCAATGTATAGGAGGCTGGGGACCCAGAGCCGGTCTTGACGGGTGCGGATAATTTCGCCCCCACCGGGATTCGATCCCGGAACCGCCCAGCCCGTAGCGAGTCGCTATACCGACTGAGTTATCCCGGACCACCGTTCTTAGCGTTGTAGTTTTACGAAAATCACGTAATTAGCATAAAGAAATAAATTTGCCATCTCATATAAAAAACTATGCGTCCCCATTACAAAGACGAATAAGTTTTTGCTTTTATGGGAATAATTGCCATTCACTGTGACAGTAATATGGAACACAAAGGGACACCCTGTATGCAACATGCAGACACTCTGAGCGTTACAAAGGGATCGTTCACACAAACCACTACTGTATTTTACAAAGTAAATGCAAACCGGGCAGCAAACACTAACAGACGATGTAATAAAGCGAATCTCAGAAATACAAGAATTTTCGCAAGTGTAACAAGACAGGCACTGTACGTATAACATAACATTCTGGCGCTTTCATGCAACCACTGTTGCAGTGGAAAATCAGTAAAAATTACATATTCTGAGTGTATACTTGTAGCCTTAGATATCCAACATGCAATGCGCATGCGCCCTAATGTCATCTATGACCTGTCCGTCTCTTAACATATTTTTCCAGATTATCTAATAAACGACACGATTCTCTCTCAAAAAAGTCACCCAATATAAAATGTGTGTTTTGATTTTCTCTGCAACTTGCGTTGGAAACATTTCTCATTCTAAGAAGAATATAGCGAGATATGATCAAAAATATATATTGGTCTTCATGTAAAGTCCACTTTATTCTCGTCAGATTTCAATGAAACCTGAATTTTCTCGACATATTTTCGAAAAATAATCTAATATAAAATTCCACGAAAATCCGTCCATTGGGAGCCGAGTTGTTCCATCTGGAACTTCAGCAAAGGAATAGGGATCTCCTGAACTGGTATCAGATTATTGGGAACAAAGGCCCCGTTAATTAAGGCCAAGGTACATCGGGACTGTAAGGGCTCGAACCCAACTGCTAATCAATCAATCAATCAAGGTTTCAAGAGTGGTGGTAGGAATGGTGGACTTGAAAATAACAGTTCCAGCGTCTGTCGTAATTTGACAACACTTGAAATATGAAAGATTAGGTTTCCTTAGGCCATTCTAGTAGGATTGCTATAACTGAAGATGGAGATGATCTGATCCTTCGAAACATTCGAAGGTAATAACCAAAGGACAGGGAGTAACATTCCAGCAAACTGCTGCAAGAACTTCAAACTCGCACTGGAAGTATGCTCATTGAAGAATTGCCACTCAGACTTCAACATAATTAGCTTAATATGGAAAGAAATGGCAATACCATTAGGATCAGTACGCGTATAAATTATGTGTATTGTCTACAGTATTAAGGATAGGAAAACCTGGAACATTAGAGGTAAAGATTGAACTGGAACAGAATTATGTACGTTGAATGCGGATACTAACGTAAATACGGCAGCTGAAATGTATCATGAAGTTCAAGTGATGTGACTATATTAGTGTCAACAGCACAGTCGATCAAAACAACCGCAAGGCTGCTGTGATCAGACTTGACAAGAATGCTTGGCACAACAAAACCCAGAGATATGATTATAATACTGAAAGAATATTAACCATTAGAGGCTGAATGACAGTAATGTAGAATTACGTATCAGTGAAGAAGGAAAACATGAAGGTGCTTCTTACTTCTATGTAGATCTGAATGAAACTTTGAAATTGTTTACTCCATGCATTTTGTTTACAATACTTATTTATAAAACCGTACAAATGCATATATGACAAAAACATCCGTATAATTTTTCACTAACCATGCATGCTACATGTACTGAATATTATGGACGTAATCTGTTTTATTTTAGTAAACTTTAAATTTGGCGCGTGAACTCCCTAAGGATGACACAGAGGTATCGAAACACGTAGGAGTATTGAAATAATATACAGATATATTTGTCACATGTGCATTTGTTTGGTTTTATAGAGGAACATCCGCAGGAAATGTTCCTAAACGTGAAAAGAACGACTACATTGGAGCAAGTGATTTTATTGCGAGGGATGGTAACAGCAGTTGCGTAAATAACCGGCGCCCCCCCCCCTCCCTCACAACATTTACTAGCGAAATTACTTCCGGATCTCGTAACAAGAATCCAGAACACTGGCCTCCGTCAGAAGGAAGAAGCCCAGTCTGAAAGAACCCGTTAAAATCTTAAGATTTTTTTTTACGTTTTGGGGGGAGGGGGGCCTCATGACACACGGCGATCTCTAAGCTATGGAGTCTGCGGGGGCTTTATCTACCCACTGGGTAGCAGATGTACTGCGGGGGTTGTGGAGGAAATAATGAGAAATGTCTTAATATTTAAGGATGGTATAATGGACTCAATTTTCAGACACAAATCACACATAAATAAATGCAGAATCCTGTAATGAAGTGCTGCCCATGAACTGAAAGTCGAAGTTACGAAAAACAATATTACAGCAGTTAACAGCAAGAGAGTAGAAGAGGACGTCCTTAAGAAAGTAGTAAAGAAAACTGAGACGGAAGAGTTCAACAGGACTAAGCCATATGCGTCCAACATCTTATTGTGCGCTGGTTCGCGGGCCACATGCCGGAAATAACAATAAGTGGCATACGAGATTTTCGCTCTTCTGGTATGTTACGCAGCATTGATTGGTAGTTACTCAGCGACGCTTCGGGACCGTCAATCGGTCTCATCTTTTAAGGGTCAAGAGTCTCATTGGACTGCTTGACCCTTGAAGATGGTTGTCCCGAAACGTCGGTAAATAACTACTAATCAACCCTGCGTAACGTCCCGGAAGAGCGAAGATCTAATTTACCTCATTGAGACGAAGGCGGAAGCCTCAAATCACAAACAATCTAAGTGGAATGGCTGACAGCCTAATTCGTGCGTCCTTTTTATAGCACATACACAAAGCACAAGTGTGGCCGTTCGGTGCGGGTTGCAGCCCGGTGGACGAAGCCGTGAATATGAAGACTGGCTAAGCAAAATCATGCCTTGGAGTGGCAGTGCTCTTACCAAGCATACAACATTTGTTCATAGCATTACCATTCAAAGCGAGCTATTTTTAGGTGCGTTCACAACATTGCGAAAAGCGACTATTAGCTTCGTCATGTCTGTCCGCCCCTCTTTCTTTCCGTCCGTCCGTCCACATGGAACACCTCGGCTCCCACTGGACGGATTTTCACGAAATTTGACATTTGAGTTTTTTTCGAAAAACTGTCCAGAAAATTCAAGTTTCATTAAAATCGGACAAGAATAACGGGTACTTTACATGAAGAACTCTAGACATTTTTTATCATATATCTCCCGTTTCTTCTTAGAATGAGAAATGTTTCAGAAAAATTTGTAGAAGAAATCAAAACACACATTTTATGTCCCATAACTTTTTTTTAAATCGTGCCGATTATGAAATAACGTGAAAAAAATGTTGTAGACCGGGGCAGGCCACAGATGACAACATAAACCATGCGCATTGCATGCTGGATAACTAAGGTCACAAATACACACATTCAGGGTGTGTAACACTCATTGCTTTTCCACTACAACAATGGTTGCAAGAACGCGCTACAGTGTTACGTTGTACGTAAATTGCCTGTCTTGTTCTTTATATTAATGCGTACCAGAGCTCCACCCTAAGTGATTCTCTGTAGCAGTGTTTCTCAACCGCCGGGCCGCAGCCCGGTACCGGGCCCTGGCATCAATTATACAGGGCCGCGAGAGATTCTCCTAGAACTGGTAACTAATTTAAACCTAGTTTTATATTTGTCAACCTGCCACATTGTACACATAATTGTGCTAATACTCTTTATTATTATGCCATAATTAATTATTAATACTTATGTTAGTTTAATGTATGAACTTAAAAAACTTGGAAAGTTACTGACGAGTAAATCTGTTGGGACCGGGCCCTCGTCTTATGAAAAAAGAATTTACCGGGCCGCGGTCTCACAAAGGTTGAGAAACACTGCTGTATAGTGCGCGCAGGGTTCAACATGCCCGTGCACTGACGGGCCGTACCTTGTAGATGAGATCCTTAAGGCTGCCCTTATTATTGAATGGCAGCACCAGGATTACGTACGTCTGGCTCGATACGTCGCGGAAATCCAAGTCCAGTACGGGGTAGATGTAGGGATGCTGAAGGGCGAGAAAGAGCTCTAGGATCGTACCCCTGGTGTTCGGGTTGCACTCTATCGCGCAGTTGGAACTGAGGGGTACCAGTGTGAGTAACCGTTCCGTCTTCATCGATGTGTCGCGAACCATGAACCAGTGCTTGTCCACTCGCGAACCTGTAACAGTTGAAAATCGCTCCTGATATTCACTGAAGCAGATACCTATCACCATTTACAAACCGTGGTGGTGGTGGTGGTAGGTGGGGAGGGGGGTGATCCCAAAATTCCGGAAATTTTAAGTTTTCAAGAAGGCTTCTGAAGATTTGATTCTTCCCTGCAGTATTCAGGAACATTGCTGTAAAATCTCATAACGTGCACGAGTGTTTTTGTTTTGGAGCAGTAAATTCGAAAATTTTTGTCAAGAAAAAAAATTCTCATCTGTCAGAACCAGAAACCACCGAACGCCACTGCTGTTCAGAGTTCTTCTGATTTTATAACATTCTGATCACACCTTTCTAAGATCCAAAATTCATTTCCGCAGTGACTAAATTTAAAAAAAAATCTTCTCGCGGACTTGCGATAATTTTGAAGATATATATATATAGGCAGTTGTGAATTATATGACTATTTCATTACAAAACGTAGATCAATTGAAAACGCATATTGTAGCCTCACACAATAAAAAATCAGTGTTTTTATTTAAAGACTCTTTAAATTGTTGACATTGTACAGCATCCTTGACAGATTAATGAGTGAGAATGGAGCATTGGTGGAATGATACTGACAACAGAAAACCGGTAGTGCACCGAGAAAAGGCTGTCCCAGGGCCACGCTGCCCACCACAAATTCAACATGGATTGCCTTGGGATTGAATCCCAGCCTCCGCCATGAAGGGCCAGCGACTTACTGCCTGAGACATGGCAGAACCCTTAGACTGACGTATAATTTAAGAGAGCAGAAATATGATACGCGAAATAAGTGGAGTTACTTCTATGCTTAACACCGGAATATGAAAGCGCATGGGGTTGAAAATTCACAGAGTCACCCTCTACAGTACACAGAATTTTAGTGGTGGGTTCGTTACAATGCCAGGTCAGTATCGAGATGGTAGAGAGCGTGACGCAGAAAGTTTTGCGTTAGGGAATGTCCGAACTCACCGATGTCATTGAGGTGGTGCAGCAAGGTGTATCGGGAACAAGATCGGAGGTAATGCTGACAGGCATTCTGAGCACGCTCCCTGGCCTTCCGCTCCAGCTCCAGACGCTCGTGCACACTGGAATCAGCTTCCAGCGCCGTGTACTCGTACCGTCCGCCATGTCTGCTGACAAACGTTTGCACATCTCTCAAACACTGACACTAAGGCAGCATAAAACCAAAGGTTCACAACCGCTAATACCAAACAGACGTCCTAAAATATTACAAGGCGAAAATCGTTAAACATAGCACCCAACCCCTCACTTTCTAAGCTGGAGGTCCACTTCCTGTCGGTTGTCTGAAGCTGGTTATGTATCTGCCGACCGTCCGAAACTAGTCATGTGTAGTAATAAGCACACACTTCGAGCTGATGTCTTCAGAATATGAATTAAAACTGCTATCAATAAAGGTGACAGAAATAGAATATGTAAGGATAAATATTTGATGTTGTGATATATACGCACAAACGGCTTAGCGTGCCATATTTTTGCCAGATTCTCTGCGATACCAACAAACACATGAATGTGGCACAGTATAAACATTCACTTTCAACAGCCCTTGCTCTCTCTTTTCTCATTCCAATACAACCAAGCGATTTGTTTGGAAGTTTAAAGGAGACGTGCACTAGTAGAGTTTGCACGCCAACTTCATCATGTTTCAGAAAGACAGTTTTGGGGGAAGAATATTTTGGATCTGGAGAAAAATTGTATTAAGGAATTTAATTTTGTGCTTATTTTATTTCTAAGTAGTCAGGAAGTTTTACTTTAAGGTACATTTCTTAATAGTTAACAGAAAAGAGTGCCATCTTTTGGCGCAAGTCTGGACACAACGAGTCTAGATATTTTGTTACAAGACTCCTAATTCCTTGACACTGCGTAGTGGTCAGATTTAATTGACGATTGACGCTAACCTCTTTCTCACACCTGCCAACTCCAACGTTAAAAATATACCAGGGTTTGCACCCTACAGCACATGAAGAGAATTTAAATGACACCCCGATCTACTGTATCGATTGAGAAAATAAAATATTATTTGAGCTAATACAATAACGTGATAATTGACTCTTGGTCTGTCAGAATTCCCAAATTCCCTCTACCAAAAGTTTTCAATTTTATATGTAAATATCGGCTTTTACCAGAAAAAAGAGTAATTAAGTGTGCCATCGGCTGTCATGAAGTATTTCCGGCATTTAAAATTTAAATACTTATTGAATGAGGCAAGATATAATAAAAAATTAGTAAATTATCAGTAATTGTATTCTTCGCGTTTATTTTTCCGTAAGCTCCGGTTGTATTTCGGCAAATATATGAAGTTATTGATAAATAATCGCACCTTGAACTTGCTGCATTCGCACATACGAATACAAAAGGTGCTGCCTGAACGAGTCCTATTGAGGTAATTTCAGTTACGCTACAAATACAAAGGATGTGGGTCGGGTAGCTCAGTCGGAATAGCGACTGAGCTACGGGCTGGACTGTCCGGGATCGAATTCCGGTGGGGACGAGATTTTCCGCTCGTCCGGGCTGGACTGTCCGGGATCGAATCCCGGTGGGAACAAGATTTATCGCCCGTCCAGACCGACCCTGGGGCCCACCAAGCCTCCTGTAAAATGGGTACCGGGTCTTTCCCGGGAGTAAAGTGCGGCCAGGGTGTGCTGCTGACCCTTCTAGTACCGCGGTCATGAAAGAGTAGAGCTATACCTCTACCCACCCTCTGGGCCACACCGGGCCTGTAACGGGAACACTTTACTTTTACAAATACTAAGTGGCGACTTCAATAGCCTCGCACACTACCACTGGCTGCAGCCCACGTTGGGCTACTAAAATACAGGACAGCAGTGTGTTGGAGTGAAACCTAAGGCAGTGATATAGTCAGTATGTAGTTAACAACTTCAAATTTGTGTAGAATCGCTCCAAGAACAGTGTCATTAGAGGCACTAATAAAATCAGGGCAATTAATCACGAAATATGCCTTCCATTTGAAATCCGAAGGATCATTTCCGTGTTCATAAAAGAGTAATTCGGCCCGCTACTTCTCCAAAGTACATAATAATGTTATCCACAAATCTGCATTCAGGTTATCGGGGTTTAAACGGACAAGGACTGTGTTCTCTGTGGGGTGGGAACCGAAGGTCTCTATATAATTTACATGAAAATCAGTTCCCAAAATATCTCAGGGACAAAACTTCCTTTGTTAAAATGGTGGTTTTTCTTGTTTCAAAAGAGCGGCGAATTTCTTGGCCAGGCGAGTGGCAGCTGTGGAAGAAAGACTTTATGCCATAAAGTGATTGACTGATTGATGATTGCTTGATTGAGTGGATGAGTTAGTGAAAGTCCGATATAGAAGAATATTTTCCCCCATGGCAAAACAGCCCCCAGTGGGCCAGGGCCTCTTCATTATAGGGGCTTCATGATCACACTCAGACACACCACACTCGGTAGGACTCCTCTGCACGAGTGATCGGCCCGCCAAAGAGACCTCAACCTGACAGCACACAACTCTCACAGAGGACAGACACCCATGCCAATAGTGAGATTCGAACTGGGAATCCCAGTAAGCGAGCAGACGCAGACCCACACCTTAAACGGCGCAGCCAATGGGATCGGCCATCGAAGAATTTATTGGCCCTAAAAATGGTGAGGGACACTAACAGTGCCATTTAATGCAGTGTCAATGACACAAAATGCAGTGGCTATAAGATTCCCATACTCTTATTCATCCCCGCCTTAGAACGCTGACGTGAATGGAAAATTATAGACACAATCAATATATGACCAAGACGACATAAAACTCAGGCACGACAGGTGTTATTGACGTGTCTGAAAATAGAAACACGTCAAGCAACGGTTTCCGTAGAACTGTTTTCTGAAGCACAAATGCAACATTAATTTACAACAGACGTGAACTTGCATTACATTTAAAAAAAAACTAACTAATTACCTCAGTTCAAACAACAAACCGACACAAAAGGACTTTGACAACGTCACAGGAATCCACGAGATACTGACGTGTATTTGTAGTGCATGTGGCACTTGGTTAATCGGATTACACCTTCACTAAAATTGTCAGTCTCGACATTTTATAGCCAAAAGTATTCCGATGCAGGGAATAAACAGGGGATCGACATTAACTCTTACACAACGCGCAATTCCTACCTTTACACACCCTCCCCCGCCCCCTCCCCCCAGAAATTGGATGCGCATTATATTGAGTGATTTCAAATTGAAAAACACAAATAGCAGAATTTAGAGAAGCTTGTGCGTTGATAATTGTTCCACATATTTGTATAAAACTGTAACTGCATAACTGATATTTTTTATGTTTTGCTGACCGTGCATCTCAGTATAATCTTAGTAACTGACCAACTTAATGCGCAAATTCTTGTTTTATAATAAGTTTATTATATGCCTCTACATGTTTCGAGCACTTTTGTGCTCATCATTAGGAGGTGAAAATTGTATTATACAGCATCTGGTATCATCACACTCTGTAGGTGGCCGGCCGGTGCACAGGTGCACACCTGTGCACACATCAGTAAGCACCGTAGTTTGGGAAGCACTATATTTTAACCACTTCCGTATAAAAAAATTCTTCTTTCCTCTTCCATTTGTAACCACCAATCAGCCTCTCCTTCTCATTCGAAGCCCAATGGGACTATTAGATTTCACCACACGATGAACAATAGCCAAGATTCTACAGGTGAATAAAATAATTTGTTTTAAAATTTCATGTATCAAAACCAGCATTTCGTTGTAATTGTGTCAATGAACAGTCAACACAACTAAGTGTGTACATCACTGACTATTTAAATAATAATCATAATAATAATAATAATAGCGCAACGGGATGTCTTACTTAAAAATTTCGTTGTACTTTAAGTTGCCTACTGTACATGCACGATGTGTATAAAACTAGGATTACACACGGAGTGGTTTGTTGTGCAATCTATCCCAAAATATGAAACAATATTATCAATTTAACAGTCAGTGAAATCATCAGGGAAGATAATGTTAAATAGGTGTACGACGAACAAGAAGAACAAATGTAAGAAAAGGTGAAGTTACGGTACGAACCAAGGTGCAGTATTACGTCAATAACGGGAGGTGCCCCACTTCATGCAAGTCGAACGGAAAATATCAGTAGGTGCTGGCTTAGAAATAGGCCTAAATGAAAGTATCAGAAAGTGGCCCATTATAGGTAGCTCTACAATAAACACTGCCGATCCCAGTGGCCGCGCGGTCTAAGGTGTAGGACTGCGGCCGCTCGCCTGCTGAGATTGTGGGTTCGAATCCCACCGCGAGTAAGGATGGATGTCTGTTGTGAGCGTTGTGTGTTGTCAGGTAGAGGACTGCGCGACGAGCTGATCACTCGTCCAGAGGAGTCCTAACTACTGTGGTGCGTCATTGTGTGTGATCTAGAAACCTCGTGAATGAAGAGGCCCTGGCCCACTGGGGGCTGTTGCGCAAAACAAAAAAAAATAATAATACAACAATACACATACCTATACACTATAACTTAGAGAAAAGGGGGTCGGCGTTTAGTGTATGGTAGCCTAGCATCGAGGTTAGGGGGCGCCAAGAGTCGTGGTTAGCATTATAGCAGTATATTGGTTATACAACTGTACCTGAAATGAACGGTAATGCAGGACACAGTTTCTGTTACTTGATCTTCTACCATACTCGGATTAATCACAAATGCGGTGAACTACAGGCATCAAAGAATGTTACTTTAGGCATTTCCCGTTTCCTGTGATGCTATTTGACATAAATGACAGTTTGGAAACTGGGTCTGTTTCCTCTATAAGATAAGTTGTATATTGCCAAACCTACTGTGCTGAGTCCAGTAGAATGAACTAAATTCTATCCCCACAGTTTATGACTGCCACATATCCTTACAGAATCGTTAACTACAGGCAATTATAAAATGTGAAACAGCGCTACCTTCACAGGGGACGTTACGACGAGGATCAAATCAAGAAGAAAGAGTGGGTGTGGCGTGTCGTGTCGTGGGGCATTTAGTACGTTTAGGGGAGAACAGAAATGCATAGACGTATTCGGTGGATAAACCCGACTAAAATAACAGCTCGGAAGAGAAAAACCTATGTATAAGGTTAATATTAAAATGAATTTTAAAACTGTATGGGATACGGCTGGACCGCCTCTGTGGTCTAGTGGTCAGAGTTTCTGGCTACAGATACAGAGGTCCCGGGTTCGATCCCCGGCGCTACCAGATTTTCTGAGTAGTAGTGGGTCTGGAACGGGGTCCACTCAG
>Ga0123352_10014381_pt1 | contig 12602 bp, 8 predicted proteins | sample TergutLab28metaG_FD_89700 | JGI IMG/M metagenome (GOLD analysis project Ga0123352, IMG submission 89700) | Labiotermes labralis P1 segment gut microbial communities from Petit-Saut dam, French Guiana - Lab288 P1 | ecosystem: Host-associated > Arthropoda: Insects > Digestive system > Gut ... | reverse complement strand
TAGTAGTAGTAGTAGTAAGTGTTACTTTTGCTATTCACGAAAAGCTCAGATGACTGCTGTGAAAGTGACATCGGGGACGCGTGCGGAAAGCAGGCTTGGTACAGTACTGGTTTGAGATTTATGTTCTGTGGGGAGGTGACGTCACTAGCTGGTTGTGTACAAATCGTTGTTGGGGCAATATGGACGCTAATTGAAAGGAGTCCATTAAAGCGAGACGGACCCGCCGGGCTACTTAGTAGTACACTCACTTCTGTTCCGACAGTGGGCACCTAAAGTGACTGAGAAAAATCGAGGATATTCTTGTGGCTATGCTACAGTTCTGATGACTTATTTTCTCTGCCAAGAAAAAGTAACGGATTCGCAGTAAACAATGCTGCATATTGCGCGTTAACAAAATACGATCTGTTATTTTGAGTCGATGGCGGTGACGTCATGATATTCGTTAGTAATATGTAGGCCTAATTGATTCTCCTGTGTAGACAGAAAGCAAAGAAATCCTTGACTTTTTAAATCCGCAAAACATTTTGAACTTTGTACTCAGTCTATAAGTAGAGAAAACCCTGCTTTAAACAGGACATGGATAGAAGGGAATCCTGTCTTTAGTGGTAATTTTCACAGGCACGAGAAACCAATTTAACTTCAAGTACCTGTATGAAACGGAAACTGCCTCTAACGGAAAAAGTCTGGTCCCTTGCGGTTCGACTATAAGCAAATTTAAAATTGTTTACAAAGTTGATATAAAATAAATATTTATACAGCTCAGTTAATCGGCTTTTTTTAACTTGCGACTTAGCATAAACTTCTTGTCTATCAGTCCGTATCATATTAAACTAAATAATTGTTATTTTATATTTATCATTGTTAAAAACTTGTTTTCAAAAATATTATTCGATTTATGTGTACACACAAACTTTCATTACATTTCATTGGTATTAGCGTTTTTACGTTCTACGAACAGTATACTTTGTCTTCGATTCCAAATATAGATATTCTAGTGGAAAAAATATTAAAGATTAATTTAAATTTAGAGTTTAGAAAAATTATGATCTAATTTTAAAAAATTTAGAGCCTTGGCTACGCTTAGCAGTGTTGTGCTGTAATTTCACGTTATGAGATAATACAATATGTATTTATCAACTTAAGTGCATGTAATTGGAATTATGTGTTTTACATGCTTATTGCACGGAATGTAAATAATACTAAGATGGAGAAGTCCGTTGTAAATTGTTCGAATAGTGAATTGATGTCTGTGAAATTCGGTATGCAAGTCATCTCAGATTCCCTTTGGCAATATTAAGAGAACTTATGAAATATTAACCCTTGAAACGCCGAATTAAATCCCATCTGCCATTTTCTGGCATTATTAGGAGCTCACCATATTCTCCACGTTAGCGGGTTAGGGGTTAAAGGACATTTTAACCCTTTAAACGCCGAGTTAAATCCCATCTGCCATTTGCTGACATTATTAGGCGCTCACTATATTCTCCACGTTAGCGGGTTAGGGGTTCAATGCAGTGACAGTTAGCTAACGAAGGAACACAGATTGCTGAAAAAAAATTCTTGGTGTTACATGTTACTTTGCTTACAATATTGTCTCGCATTCTTCACAAATTAGAAAATGACGTAATAGAGCAATATTTGTAAATCTTTACTTTAAGATTCGTGGCAGAAAGTGAAGAATTATTGCGCCAATTGGTTTATAAATTCGTGTTACAATCTCTCAGAAAATCGAATACGCTCGTGTTTACTGGCGGCTGAGTTCACTGTTATGTCCAATTTTATTAGCAACAAATAAAAAGCATAATTCCAGCAGCGCACCTAGGATTATTGCGAAGTGGCAAATACTGTGCCAAACTAAATACAATTAAAAGTAAAAATAATTCCCCCCCCCCCACAAACTAACATGTCTACGTAACTACAGTAAGAAATAGTTTTACGTAGAATTAAGATACTTAAAATGTAAGGGTAACGGTAAAGGTAAAGCAGTCCCATTACAGGCTTGGAGTGGCCCAGAGGGTTCCAGGAAGTTAATGTTCCCAGATTTCATGACAACGACACAGGATGGTGGTAAAGGTTGTCAGGCTTACGCACCGGCCGTCTTTACTCCCAGGAAATACTCCTGGTACTCATTTCTGTTAGAGGCTGAATGGACCCCAGGGCCATAGTGCGATCGGAAGGATTATGTCAATGAAACATTCCAATGACACCATCTGGAATCGAACTAGCGACCTTCCGATTTGTAGCACAGCACCTTAACCACTGTGACACCACGGTCCCCACTTAAAATGTAACAATGCAAAATAAAGATAGTTGTGGGTTTTTATGCGCAATGCCGGATATTTTGTTAGTTTATTAGTCCAGGGTTGTACAGATTTTCCAAACCTCTAACAACAAATTCAAATTTCTAGGCACCAAAAGGTAAAATAAAGCCAGTTCAACACTGTGGGGCCACAAATATTAGGCGCTATTGTAGAAAATTTATTTGCCCGGTCGACCTACCGCTTGGAATTTTTACACCCCTGGTTCATTCTCAATTTGAGGTGTAGACTACATACCTTAGGCATGTGGAAGATGTTGGTTCTAACTGAAGTAACGTACGTGTTGATACGAAAGTCCATGATGGTGCTTATCCTTCTACGGAATTTACATACTTTCTAATGAAAAAATCTGAGAATAGCTGTCCTTAACAAGTCGAATGGTACCGGGGACTTCTTCTTTGGTACTGAAGTTGGCGGCGCCTGAACCTGACCAGTACCTGCATCTCGTGCTGTGTTTAAGGTTCACTGGAATCTTGCCATATTGCCGCATATGACAGGAAGACGTGGAAGTGACCGCTCTACCTCTGTACATTTACATGTTTCATGGCAATATCCCTAATTATTATTTCTTCTTTTGATGAAATGTGATGATCAGCGTTCAGCTAAATAGATTTATAATATTAAAAAATGCGAAGGTGGTCATGAATGGGTGTAGGTAAGGTCTGAAAGGAAGTCGTCTTGAAATGTATGGTGCGAAATTATAACTTTACAATACAGAGAAAGACACCCAGTCGTGATAGTCTGCCCGAGATTCGAAACTGGTATTTTTAGAAGCGGTACCGCCACACCGATAAGTAACACCAGACTGTACGTAGCCCGTTTTGTTATTGGATTTGTCCGTGGCCCCGCATTCGTATGGGGTGTTAACAATTGTCATGATAATTTAATATCTCACATTGAGGTGAATGCCAAGTGGAGCATGTAATGGGATAATCACTTGGATGGCTTAAGGCTATTTAGGGTGGTGGCTAGGGGGTGAACTGGCGCATCTGTTATGCTCGACGATAATAGGGGTGAGTGCTGTCGCAGTCTTGGAATGTCTCGTTAATGAAACTGGCGAAATACGTGTCGCACCCTCCGAAGCCGCTCGCACGTTCGCCTATCAGGTAGCGATAGTTCGACATTTCATACAGTTAGATCTTCTCTGCTACTAACAATTTGACGACGCCGACAGAAACTCGAACAATTTAACCACTGACAAAGAGGACAGTAAACTGTAGGCTCTATTGTAGAAGATGACTTGTTAAATGTCATGGCGGGGTAAATTGGTAGGGTTGCTGCTTCTTCGGGAATTATCGAATTTGAAAATCGGCCCCGAAACTTCTTCTTTATCAGGCACTGAACTTCCTTTAGTGGTTGAAAGTTATGGCCTTCTCAACGACATCTTTCCATTTCCCTCGATCCTGGACGCAGGTTATCCAGTTTTTAACCTTCATTTGGCAAATGTCCTGTTTGACGTTATCCTCCCATCGCTACTTGGGTCTTCCTTGTGATCTTTTGGTTAAAGGATTCCATTTAAATATCTTCTTGACTGTTCTGCTATCTGGCATTCTCTGTACGTGACCAAACCAGCCTAGTCTTTGAGCTTTAATGCAATTGACTATATTTTTATGTTTTATCAGTTTATCTAATTCTTCATTAGTTTTAATCCTCCATATTTGATTTCGGCCCCGAAACTATCACTTCAAAAAATGTTCTTCGTTTTACTCAGTACCTCTATACAAATTTCGAAGCAGTAGCTAACAAGCGGCCACAATACTTTCCTTCCGCATATTTTCCTGTTAATTGACCATTAAGGAGCTACCCGCAGCAATCTTGGGAGGCCTATGTGGCATCCCATTCCGTTTCCTGGTTCTAAGCGTGTATGGAGGAAGTCGGCTAAGAGAATATTATGAGTGAATTATAAACGAATCTTCTCCGAACACGAACATCAGCCTAACAAATTGCAGTAGCGGTAGAGCATACATGGCCACACTTTTAAACTCCATTATCTACTCTAAAGACAGAAAAATGTTTGCGATCTACCGTAATAAATACTGTATTAATATTTGGTCAAATATGCAAAAGAAATGTAAATAGCATACTAACACCAAATATACAAAAGGACAATTATCTCATTTACTAGAAGTGACCTTTTCAAACGAAGACAATTTACCACAATTAAATTGACCTTCCTGCAGTAAAAATGAAGCACGTCGCCGTTCATCTTGTGATATCCTATTGAAAGAGGGTTCATAATTATTTAGGCACAAGTGAAGACAGTGTTTTAAATGCCCGTTTGTCAAACGGCTTTGGTATTTTGATTTAAATACAACATGACGCATGCGCATTGCATGCTGGATACCTAAGGCTACAGACACACGCTCAGAATATGTGATGCTTATTGCTTTTCTACGGCAACAATGGTTGCGCGAACGCGCTTGAATGTTACGCTTGTACATACGTTGCCTGTCTTGTTACTGCGATATTACTTTCTTCTTATGAAAATTAACGATAAAATTAAATCTGTATGATTTCAGGCTTCCGCCGCGAAGTAGGAGAGAACTGGGTTCTTCTGGGATATTACACAGTTCTAAATTTGTTTATTTCCGCACATGTACTGTGCATATTTTATTATTTTGTACTATGACCAACAAGTACACAATTATTTCACAATTTATCACATTCCTACATATTTCGACACTATCTTATCATCCTCAGGGAGCTTGTAATCAGTACCTTGCCAAGTTACACAGCTGCATTTGAAATACTTGTGTAAGCTTGCAAGGAATTGATTACAAGCTCCCTGAAGATGACACGATAGTGTCGAAACATGTAGGAGTGTGATAATTTGTGAAATAATTGTGCGTTTTTTTTATCATAGTAAAAAAATAAAAAAAAAATAGTTCTCGAAGTTCAATTAGCGCAACATACGAAATAAAGTTTTGGCCAACACTGGACTGATACGAACTGAAGGGACAGCCCGCAGACAGTGCTGTAAACCAGATTTTTATTTGTCAAAGTTTCCGACTGCTGAAGGTTGTAACTACAGTCGAGCGCTCATTCGCTGTTCTGCTTTCGCAGTTGTTTTAGCAACAGCTAATTAGTTTTAAGAACTGAGTCTATGAGTTGAAGAGTCCTAGTTTGCCCACCTATTGGCTTGTAAGTTACACGTAATTTTATCCATACCCCCTATTGTTAGGTTGTTATAATTCTTTTGCCTCATAAAACAAAACCTTTTTAAGCTATCCGCTCCATAACGCATATCCACTAAACTTATTTGTCAGTGTTTGAGTGGGTAGGGCCGTGTGCTATTTCCAGTCTTATTTGCAATAACCTGTTTCTTTAAAGACCGTACCGAGTCTCAGGAGGTTATTCGTCGGCTCCTCTTCGCGTAAGCCCGGTTTATATTCTGGGAAAACCCTTGTACGATATATGGTGTTAAGAGTGGCACTGCCACACGTTTTTTTGGTGTGCTTCGGTGTCCCCTGTCAGTTGTCATTCCACAAAAGCACTATGATCATATTTATTGATCCATCATTGACAACTTTGCCTAGCTAGATCTTTCATCAACTGTGGGAATTGAGTGGTTTATAGCAGTCCGTACGAATTTTACGGAAAGTGGAGAAAAATATTTCCACTTCTCGTTGTCATTAGCGAATATTAGCAGTTATTAGCAGTTGCTGTATGTCACTCTTTACTGTAGTATGTGTTGGAAATGAATCGTCGATTGCTAATAATTATTTATAAGCTGTTTGTTAGTTGCAGCGAGATGAACTGTTGCGACATATTTGGTTGCTCACAGTTTCTGATTTGAAACAAAGGCATTATCTGTTTATACGGCTACATTTTACAGAACCCTGCCCAATAACAGCGGAATGTTTAGCCACAGATCACAAATACAGTTGCTAATTGGTGAGCGAATCCCCAATGTTAAAAATTTTTGGATAAAACCAAGCAGTATTAAACGTGTTATGCTGTAATTTTAATATATGTACCGTGCGGCTTTTATTATTTTTTACCATGAACAACTAATGCACAATTTGTGATTAATATGTGAATTAATTTTTCATTTGCTGGTCATAGTACAAATTAAAAACAAAAAAATATGTCATGCCGTGTTCAGGAGGAGAATATTCTGTTTCTTCATTTACTGGTGAGAAATTTAGAAGTGCCAAGAATCAACAATGACTTATACAGACTGATACATAAAAGGCATCGTTAACTGAAGAATAAGAAACCCCTAACAGCCAGATTTCGTAGATGAGGTCTTTGCTCTCTGCATCGTTACGCAGTGTATACTGGTAGCTGCTTACCGACGTCTCGGGACAGCCTATCGGTCCCACTTTCAAGCGTAAACCACCACAAGAAAAAATTCTTGTTGGACTGTTTGACCCTTGAAGATGGGACCGATAGGCTGTCCCGAAACGTCGGTAAAAACAACCAACCTACGCTACGTAACAACCCAGAAGAACAAAGGCCTCAAAACCCCTACTTGTCTTCACTAAGAGAGTTTTTTTTTCTGGGCTCTAAGATTATTACAGAACAATAGTACCGTAAACATATCTTTAAACTGCACGTAAAATTAACAATCAAACAGCCATGTTTACGTAAATGTTTATTTATAAAATATGAACCCGATTAATATATTTAAAACACGTGCGATTAATCGATTGAATGCTGGGGCACTGAATTTGTCAGTAACGATCATCCTTTGTCTAGTTCCTGAACACGGCTGTAATTATCGGCGATTGCAAATTAGTGAGCGGTTTGCTCTTGTCGGTGTATGACTCCCACACCTCGGCGTCACGTGACGTTAATTACCCTCTTCCTCACCCCCTGTTATTAGTTTGGGGTGAACCGCACCGCTCTGGCTGCGTTGTGGTGTATTTGCTAATATTCCACAACACAAACAAACTGCAGACCAGCTATATGAGTTCCGTTTCAATATAATATTATCGTGTTTGTTGTTTTCAAAAGCAGCGAACTGCAAATTTACGGAGTGCTGTCTCGTTCTCTTTTGTGCCTCTCTTTTTTGCGTGTGCTGTTTGTTTGTAAAATGCAAATCCGAGCGAAAACTGCAAAACGCTTCTATTTTGGGCCTGTTGCCATCGCGAAACAAGGCACCATCACAGCCATTTCCACTACGAAATTAATCACACACATATAAAAAAAAGAAGTCTACATTCGTAAACCGTCTCGTTCGTTTGATGCCGGACAAAGCTTACCAGTGTTTATCCACATATATTCATTAGCCTTTGCAAGTTTTTGGCCTGTGAGTTCAAATATTGTGCCTCCAAAAGCACATGCAATTGAAGAGAAAATCGAAACTGATATTCTTTCATCCACAACTATTTACCATGTATTATTAATTACGACATTAAAGCGAAATTGAAACGAAATTAGAGTGGGCAATGAAGTAGCCACAGGCGACGATGCGAAGGGAGGTACCTGACAGATATGTGACTGGAGTTTTGGCAACTCTGACTGAGGTTCTTAGTAGCTTTTTCTTTTCCTCAAAGAAAATTCCGCCTTATCCAAGCCCTCTTACATCTCTTTCAAACCCACCCTCACATAGTAATGAATACTCGCTGAGTACATAAAGCTACTAGTTCCTCAGTTTGCCAAGCAACAGGCCGCATTTTAAAACCCAAAGATTCACAGTCGTGTTCTCCAGACCCCACCAAATGTGTCTGTACTCAGACAGACATTTCTAGTCCATTTCCTTCCATCCTATTTCTTTACGACCCATTTGATACTATCCTCCCATCTATGCCTAGGTCTTGCTAGTGGCGTTCTTCTTTCTGGTAATTACGTACGCGTTTCTTTCCTCCCCATACATGGCACACACCCTCCAATGTAATTCACCTTTACATAGTCGTCCTGGTTAGGAGTAAGAATTGTAAAGCTCCTCACGCGATTTCTCCAGCATCTTTTAGTTCCTCCCACTCAGGTCCAAATATCGCGATGAACGTTAACGTTGACGCAGCGTTAACGTTTAAAGACTAAGTTATCCCGACTTCCTTTCGAAGTCGGGATAACTTAGTCTTTAAACTTTCTGGCTTCAGGATGAAAGTCCCAGGTTCTGTTCCAGCGAAGGGTAGAAGTTTGTTTAACCACACTTAACAGAACGGTTCTGCAAGGCTTCCAGTCTTTTCCTATGAGAACTGGAGAATCTGTACTGCGAGATAAGGCTGTCATGGCGTGAAGTCGAAATTTCACCTACGTCTATTGTGTAGACCTAAAAATTATGAACGTTTTTTCTCCACATCATTATATTTCTTTAAGAAGCGGCCTTTGAGCGAACGAATAAAACTGACCTTCGTCTTAAATTAGGCCCTATTTTTAGCAGGTGTTCGTAGGTTATCGAAGCAAAGTTACGTAACAAACAGACCCTTGAAGAGCGCTGTATGATTCAAAGTGTGCCAATAGCGCATTTCCGTAACCAACTCGTTCCGGCATGCCTATACACCCACGTGTACACTTAGGCTATTTATTACGTAATGTTTAATCTCCTGCCTTCGACGAAATATCAGTCTCTTGTCTCTCTCTTAGGCTGTCAGCATTATATATAGTCTATTTATTCATCTATTTACTCACAACGTTAATTGCATTTTCTCTCCGTTTAAATCTGAGTGGTGAAGAGTGAAAGAAACTGCAATACATTGCGCTTTGTGTCTAAAATGTGTAAAAAATAATATTAATTGTTGTTATAACAACACATTTACAAGGCAAGATGTAGTTGCAAATCTTTGGTCTGAGAGAAAGGTTTCTAGACAACGAAGAGAAAATAGGCCCTGATTAATTATGTGCCACGTCAGACGTCAGGCACAATACCGAATTTACAGTATCTGCCTACTTATAGCGCACTCAAACGCGTTTTTCTATCTCCCTTGCTTACTTACTCCGTGGTGCAGATTCCTTCTTGAGAAGCTAAGTGGTTTGAAACTAGTCAAGAAATTCCCCGCATTTCACGGAACCCGAAGGTTCATCTCCCTTCCCCTCCTAAATCAACCTCCTTCCTCTGATCTCTCCCGGAAATCCTAGCTTCAATTCGTTACCAGTGCCTGTCTCGACAGGTTGTGTAGCTTGGCTGCTGGGGTCCTTGTTGATGCTGTTGTGTCTTAAGTCAGCCTTCTGTTGGTGTCTGTTGTCTGTTTCCCACAGCATTACCAAATATTGCGTTACGTATTTCGACGTGGTATATGGAGCCAAGCTTCTGTGAGAGTTGCTTGGTTCAGTGGGACAAGATGTCACGCCAGTTAATTACGTAAGCGTACGCTGGTCTTCATTCATAAGTACTCGTACTTGATTAATAACGTTCCTATTTTTATCATAATAAATGTACTTGTTATCTCTTTTTTTCATATGTCTGGCATCTCATGTTGTCTCTTTATCATATGCCTGACATCTCATGTTATAAACGCGTAAAATTTCCTCCATTCCATTCCACGCATATGTATGTATATTTTTTTTATGTAATGGAAAGGTGGAGTTTCAGAGAGAGAAATATCAGGATGACGATAATTTAGCAGAGATTACGTCTTTCTGCACTTAACTTTATCAGTCGATTAAGATGGCTTAAAAAGAAATCTGTTCTTTATAAATTTGTATTTTATCACTTTGGCCTACGTACAGACTGACTCACTCACTCTCTCTCTCTCTCCCTCACACACACACAGATAGAGGAAAAATTAAAGAAGGACAGGGACTCTTACATCTAACTGATAATTGCTGCTGTACTGAAGTTCACGGACAACTGACAGTGGGTGGACCTGCAACACTGGTAAAAATTCAAAGGCTCTTTATAATTGGGTTCAAGATATCACATGGATGGCCTCGGACCTGACGGATTTCTTGGCCCATGCTGGCTGAAAGTAAAATAGAGTGGCGTGCCTGTGTGACAAGACGTCGAATCTACACCACATCTTCACACCCAAGTGAATGAGGACTGAGATACTCCGTGGTTTCTCTTTACCCATCCAGACTAAACCTGAGATTGTGATTGTCATTATTGTAATAGGCCACAATAATTTCCTCCCCCCACCCCCCAGTACTTACCCAACAAGTCACTCGCATCTCCTCACCGTATACCCCACAAGAGTAATGCCTGGTAAAGTAAGCCTGCGTAACTGAACTGGGTGTGCCTGTCTTATTTTGCGTAAGACGTTCACATGGTGACAACAAGAAGTTATTTAACAAAAATTATTTTTAATTGTTCTAAATTCAATGGTTTAAAACCCTCTCGCTACTTTCCCTAGTTTAAGATACTAAGCACATAAACCGAAAGTTTAAAAATATACAGCGTGAGCCAAAAGTACGTGTACAGTATATAGTTAATTACTGTATACACACTTTTGGTCCATCCTGTATGTAAGTGAGAACAAACAACAGTTTTGTACATAATATTTACATTTTTAACTTAATTTTGTTCTTTATATAGCCTGATGATGGTCCAGTGGCACCGAAACATGTAGTTTGTCTTTACAAGATATGTACTTGTGTTAGGTAGTGTTTAATTAGTTAATTAATTAAATTAGACACATGCTTCATCTGAAAGAAGAGAATGTTTGACGACGCTCTCAGTAACATATATATCATTGCGTCTGGTGGTTTTATGACAATTGGTGGAAGGAATTCGTCGTGGCCTAAGTTTAAGGCAGTCTGCCGGAACTTACCTGAAGAGCCTAAAGGAACTTCAGGCACTAAATCATTGCCCTGGCCAAGATTCGTTCCAGGTATAAGGTAAAACAGTCCCGTAACAGGCCCGGAGGGGTCAAGAGGTTTTCAGGAATTTAAGGTTCCCAGATTTCGTGACAGCGGCACAGGATGTTGGTAGGTTGTCAGCCTTAAGGACCGGCCGCACTTAACTCCAGGAAATACTCCCGGTACTCATTTCTGTTAGAAGTAGAGTCGACCCCAGGGCCATAGTGCGATCGGAAGGATTTTATGTCCATGAAAAATTCCATTGAAACCAGCTGGGATCGAACCAACGAACTAACTATTTGTAGCACAACACCTTAACCACTGTGCTACCGCGGTCCCTCATTTCAGGTATATTCGAGTTACATATTACAAGGTTTATCGTTTTTGTTCTGTAGTTTTTCGGGAAATGTCTGATAAGTAATATGTTAGTGTCTTATTTATAGGTGCTACTTTAAATTTGCAGATGCGTTCTCTTATTGGATTTGGGCTGTAAAGTAGAGAAAAGCCCTCCGCTATGCCTACCAAAATTCAGCATAAATTGCTCATTTAAAGAGGCGAAAATTGAATTCACATACTATCTTTATCGTTGCATCGTGCATTTTGTAGTTTATTTAAGTAACACACCAACAAATGCACATATTTAGTCTTTAATACGTAGGTTATTCGGAAAGTAAGTACCGTCTGCGCATATCTCTCGCGCATCCTCAAGACTGTCACTTTGCACACGACTTTGCACAGTGATTTCCTCTATCAATTAAGAAGCCACAGACGCCGCTTCGTGAAATTCGTGTTATGTTTATGTTTGTTCCTGTGTGATAAAAATGTTTAAGACAAATGAAGGGGCCGCCGACTGTGAAATAGGACTGTAATTCGTTTTTTGAACGCTAGGAATGTGCTACCAAGTGAGATTCATCACCAGATCTGTCAACTGTATGGTGACAATGCGATGAGTGATGGCATGGTTAGGAAATGGGTTCGGATGTTCAATGAAGGACGAGAGAACGTGCACGGTGAGGCGCGAAGTGGGCGTCCGTCTTTGGTGAATGATGATTTGGTGCGTAACGTCAATGAAAAAGTGCGTGAAGACAGACGTTTCACAATTTCTGATCTGTCTCTGTACTTTCCTCAGATTTTAAGGACTCTACTCTATGACATTGTCAGTAGTCATTTGGGTTATTGGCGGCCACATTCTATGAGGAGGGTATGCAAAAACGTGTGCTCCGCTACGATAAGTGCCTCAATAACAGCGGCGAATATGTGGAAAAATAGTTTGAAGAATGTGGAATCTGATAACAATAAAATTTTATACGAAACCTTACTCGATTTTTTTTTACAGCGAAATGGTACTTATTTTCTGAATAAGCCTCTTAATCTAAAATTTACATTAAAACACTTAAAACGCTCCTACATGTTTCGATCGTACGTTCATCCTCAGGGAGCATACTTTGTTCCTTGCTAAAGTTACTGTTTAACCTTTTGGCGCCAGAATGATTTTTTTAATTTTAGCACATTCTGTATATAAAATGTGAATAATACAGGAACCAAATACGTTAGAATTATGAAACAAACTGCATTTTGAAGAGAAAAAAAAACAGAGAG
>Ga0123352_10014380_pt1 | contig 12602 bp, 6 predicted proteins | sample TergutLab28metaG_FD_89700 | JGI IMG/M metagenome (GOLD analysis project Ga0123352, IMG submission 89700) | Labiotermes labralis P1 segment gut microbial communities from Petit-Saut dam, French Guiana - Lab288 P1 | ecosystem: Host-associated > Arthropoda: Insects > Digestive system > Gut ... | reverse complement strand
GTGTGGGGGGTGTGTGTGTGTTTGTGTGTGTGTGTGTGTGTGTGTGTCTTGTGTGGGTGTGTGTGAGTGTGTGTGGTGTGATGTGGTGTGTGTGATTTGTGATTGTGTGGTGTGTGGTGTGTGTGTGTGTGTTTTGTGTGGATGTGTGTGTATGTGTGTGTGTGTGTATGTGTTTGTGTGTGGTGTGGTGTGTGTTGTGTATGTGAGTGTGTGTGTGTGTTTTTATGTGTGTGTATGTTTGTGTGTTTGTGTGTATGTTGGTAAATAACAAGCATTTATATATTAAATATTTTTATTAAATACTTTTATTGTGTATACATGTCAATTACATGCCGAGGTTGAAACACTTGTACATAAAAGTCCCGTAACTTTCTCCATAATATACATGTCCTTGTGTCAGTTCAAATCTGATCTGTTAAAGATGATACAAAAACAAAAGCTCTTGATTGTGAAATTAATATGAAAAAATAGAACCTTATGACGCCATTCAGTTTCTAATTATTATATCAGGTGTTTCGTAAACTCACAATGGAGCTTTATATGGGTAAAAATACGGAAGATAATATTCGCCACGTCAACACAACTGATATATGTCCTCAAACGACCTCGTTTGACTTCATACGAACATTCACTCCTTTTTGAACGCCTACGGATTGACACAAGCTTTGAAGATGCGTTGGTCAGGTTATGTTCTGATTAAATCCGGCTTAAAAATATTCTTTGTTAAATTAGTCTAGCTATTTCACTCATTTGTGCTAAACGTTTAAAATTTCACCATCTGACTTTCAACCTCCCCTGTTCTCCCATGGTATTACAGCCCCCAGTGGGCCAGGGCCTCCTCATTTTCAAGGCTTCACGATCACACCCAGACACACCACATTCGATAAGACTCCTCTGGACGGTGATCAGGCCGACGCAGGGACCTCTACCTGACAACACACAACACGCACAAGAGAGAAATATCCATGTCCCCGGCGGGATTCGAACCCGTAATCCCAGCAAGAAAGTGGACGGAGTCCGACAACTCAGACCCCATGGCCATTGGGACGGGCTTCAAAACCCTCTACCTCCAAATAATTATAATACGGCTAAGGTAGGGAAATACTCGCACATTTTTCTTGTCGGTTGATTTTGTTTGTGGCAATCAGATTCTCATAAGTTTTAAAACACATATTATGCCATGACAGAATATTGAATTTTTTTAGGGGAAATATATTTTTTCTCAGCAAGGCAGGTCATTAAACATGAGATACGTAGGGTAGCTCCACTGTCAAGGCCAAAATCGTTCTCGTGAGTGGAGCTTAGTGCTTTAGATAATCAAAAATAATTTGCCCGATATGCATTTATTCGTCTTTAAGGAGCGTCATCCCCATTGTGTTGTTAGAACATACGGTAATAATTCAGTAAGTATATACCAGACCCCACCACAGGCAAGAAAATACAGCACCGCAGGACCAAAAACGGGCCCAGGCCAAACGCACCCCACTGGCATGAACCGATTCAGCACGTACACTATATTATCATAGATAACAAGGGAAACACATGTTACACACACGTACATGGTTCTTTACCATCTGCACACATGCCCACCAACTTTGTGTAATCGAGATTTCGTCCCCTTACATACACTAACACTAATAATTGTTCTATGTTATATCATATCTATATAGCTTCTCTGATAAATTGTATTCAGCCTGATGATGTCCACAGCAGCACTGGCCTAAACATGCAGTTGATAAGTTATATACAGCTGATAATATAGTTGTGTTATGACTGCTATATCCTTATGGAATTATTACCTTATGCACCTATTTGTGTATAATTGCCTACAGAAAGGCCCGGTAAAAAAAACCACACTTTTCAGTCAAAGCAGGATATCACTAAGATTTACCAGTGGCGCCATTTGATCTACACCCCCCAAAATAGAGAGAAATTTGTACTAACAAGTATCTACATTTAACAACAGAATTTCAATTTACTACGCGACAAATGGCACAAAAAAATCCTGGCTTCACATAATGTGCAATAAATTGTGACTAAATATAAATAAGAAAGCTTTTAAATGTATAATATACATTAATTTCATTTCAGCTTCCAACAACTGCTTGGTATTATAAAAAAAACTTCGATACATCACAGGCTATAAAAACCACTCATTTTCTACTATTTTAAATATATTTTAACACATTAGTAAGTATTCTGGATCCCACATTACATGAATGTTATCTTCACTGCATGCATCTGATTCTAAGTTTTGTAAAGATGGCTTGATGACGGTCAGTTGGCCGAAACATGTCGTCCAGATAAAAATAATATGAAATATATTGTTGTGTTTGACTGAAACCAGACACAATTTGGTTTTCGTCGAGTGCATTTAAATCCGGTATATAAATCCACAACATCGAACACAGCAATACACAAAATATTCCAAGTTTCGTGCAGTAAGACTAGTTAATGCTATCACTATACAGACCTGGACAGACCCTATGGGATCAAGAAGGTTAAGGCTCCCAGAATTTCCGGACAATCGGCACATAAAAGTGGCTAAGTTGTCAGCCCTGGGCAGCGGCCGCATTTACCTTCCAGAAGATATCACTGGTACTCATTTCTGTCAGAGGCTGAACCGACCCCAAAACCAAAGTGCGACCGGAACGATTAAGTCAATAAACATCTCAATGACCCATCGGGAATCGAAACCGCATAATTCCAGCTCGCAGCGCATTTCCTCCAACAACTGCGTCACTGCAATTTGATAATTTATTTTGTAAACATATTAATATTTGTGTGTTAGCTGAATTTCACATATATGACATAACTAGCTATTTTTGTGTTTTTCTTTGTTAAATACATCCGTCAAGATGGCCGAAAAAGGCCAAAACATGTAGGAGATTTACCACGTGTTTGTAAATTATTGTATTTAATTATACTGCAGCTGTTGGACTGTACATGGTAACAGAGCAATACGCTTGTAATCCTAGGTTTGGGTTTGCTGCTCAACTAGACCTCGGTCACTAAGCACAAGTAAGTTAAGAAAGATGAACACGTCCAAACTTTCCAGTCGTGAGGACTGACGCATTTCATTCGGTGCCATATGCTGTACTAGGAATATCCATATTACTTGAACTTTATATGCCAAAATATAAGTCGAAACAACGGATTTATTCAAGAAACAACACAAAATTTACTCTTCTCGGATTCTTGAGTATCAGAGAGTCGATCAGTTTGCTAAGAATTTCCTAGACTTTTACGGATCCCGCAGGCCCATCCATGGATTCACAACAGTCCGCCCCTTTTCCGCAACTGCTAACGGATGCACCCAAACCACAGTAAAATATTCTGTTCCTTCGATATGTGTGACGTAAACTTTAATACATTCCTCCAACCTAAGTCAGGGTCTCCCAGGTGGCCTGGTACTTCCAGTTTTTCCAATGGAAGTCACGAGTGGTTTCTCAACTTTCTAAGGTGTGCTACAAACAGCGCTCATTTCTTTTGATTTGAAAGCCACGATAATATTCGTTACAGAGTGTAATATAAAGAATGGGTCATAAGTGACTCTACATCCAGCATATGTAGATAACTTTTATCGTTGTACCGTTTTTTACATATGTAGATATTTTTATAATAATAATAATAAACGCAAACCAAAAGAACCATCCCTAACAATAAACCGGACATCGTTATAAGGGATAATACACAAGAAACGTGTATATTAATAGATGTTGAAATTTTGTTTCAAATAAACATTCTTTCAATTTACACAATACAACCAAAAATTTCACAGATGTGTCTTGTTTTGGTGACATTTTGTGAATTTAGAAATAATTTTAATACACGGATAAGAAACAAGTTGGTTTTCAAAACCATTTCTTGAAGTGTTTTAAAATACCTGCTTGATAATTGTCTCTAATGACCGAAACATTGTGCATTATATCGCTGATTACGATTGTATAAATATCGTCATGATCGACTGCCCTTCTCTCTCCATTTACCTTGTCTGTCTTCACTAACAAAAATCTGTTCTGAGAAAAAAGGAAAACATTTCTGCATAGTGTTTTCTGCGGTAGATCTGCTGCTGCTGCTGATGTTGCTGCTGATTCCGAAAGAGTTTGTAAATGTACACACTTCTCTTTCTTGCAAATTACATTTTAATGTAAATGAGATTATTGCTTTGTGTCTTTGAACTTTAACTCGTTGTTATTGTTTGTTTGCTTCTTCTCCTTTTTTTTTTTTTTTTTTGTTTTTTTTTTTTTTTTTTTTTTTTTTTTTTTTTTTTTTTTTTTTTTTTTTTTTTTTTTTTTTTTTTTTTTTTTTGGTTTTCTCTGTTTTTTTGTTAATTCGCTTAACACTTCAGTTTCTTTTGAATTTCAGCCGCTTTCATTTTCATTCATTAGCATGTCGGAATTTTGAAAACCGCCGAAAAAAAAATGCTTCTTAAATCTGTTACTGGGGAATTTCAGTAAAATTTTTGGACGTGGAGAGCTTTCCTTTTCCTATCGGTCTGAAGCATTTGACACCCCAATATGGCGTAAATTTCTTTCTGCAATCATCTAAAAGTCCAGTTCGTTGAACATTTGAGGGAGGAAAAGAAATGTTACCAATAAAAATATAGAGAAATGTAGTGATTACTTGGTCTCCAACCAAAATTTGTGTTGAGCTTCGCGGTTTTTCTTAAGTTCATTAAAAGTGAGTGAGAATTATTGTTTTGCGCGTTACTCTCAAGAATCAAGTCGATACCCACGTTTCAAACACGGCACAGACGTGCCGAAACATGTAGATATCGTGTTATGTATGTTTGTAGCTTGGGTATTGACTTGTTTTCGTAAATAATATTGATATTTATTTTTATTATAACCAACAATAAAAATAATAAAAGATACATAGTACATGTGTGGGCCGGGTAGCTCAGTCGGTATAGTGACTGACTACGGGCTGGACGGTCCCGAATCGAATCCCGGTGGGGACGAGATTTTCCGCCAATCCACACCGGCCCTGGGGCCCACCCAGCCTCCTGTAAAATGGGTACCGGGTCTTTCCCCGGGGTAAAGTGCGGCCGGGGCGTGCTGCTGACCACTCACCCGCTTCTAGTGCCGCGGTCATGGAAGAGTAGAGCTATACCTCTACCCATCCTCTGGGCCACACCGGGCCTATATCGGAATCACTTTACCTTTTACACGGTACATGTATTAAAACACATTGCTGGTATTTGTTGCTTTTGGCAATAAGTGACTGATATATGTAGCTGAGTTATCTTCTAACACACACAATAACTATTTGTGTTCCTGGCGTGCAATATCTACTTTGTGTTATATACAGACGCACAGGGATAACCAAGGTAAAACTTTCAACACAGGATTCTACCAATTAAATATGTGTATATACCTGCACATACATTTACATATACAAAAGCAATAATTAAATAAAATTTAAATTTCCTCTGACATCAGTAAATACGAAATAAATACGAAAAGGGGAAGGATAGTATCAAATTTACTACTGAAATCTGTATTGATTGATGTTGACTTTCAATTTATCATTCAGCTGCTGAATTAACTGTCTATTAAATAATTGATTGAACAGATGTTATTGCGGATTTTTATTCTTATCAACATAATTACAATTTTGTTATAATAAAATATATTGATAATTACAGTTATTTGTTATTACTCTTATCAATATTAACACTTGCGGATTTCACTCAAACAACACATGTGCCCTACGGCACACCAAGCACTAACATCTATATATATTTTAACATCATTACAATCTCTCAGTGGCCGTAACAAATCACATCTGAACTTTGTAACCGCAGACAAAACTCTGTCGCCCGATGACATATCTGCGGGGAAAATGCTTTTGAATTTTAAAAGTTGCACGTGTCTCGGTGACCGACAGTTAGTCACAAAACGCTTGGCAAGTCTGGCATAATCAGACGACCGGTGATGAAGCTTATTGGAGCAGCAAGTTTGGAGAAAAGCGTCTAACGTCTCTCTCTATCTCTCTCTCTCTCTGCGCTTTGTCAGATTTATAGAATGTAGCTTTGTTTTGCTGATTCTTTCTTCTCCTCTTTATTTCCATCATCCCTCATTTCGTCTTTGCTCCCCTTTTCACTTCCTCTTCTACATGTTCCTTCCCCTTTCTTCTTTCATTCTATCATTTCTGTCTTTCTTCTCTCTTCCATTACGAAGAATCCCATGAAAATTGTTATTGTTAATTGTGTAACACGTGTCCAATTGTTTGTAAATTTATATTTTTCTAAACGGAATATTATGAAAGTGCACAGGTTCAAAACGTGCAGTTCTATACTTGTTATATATATATATATATATATATATACATACATACATACACATGTGCAGGGGTGTTGATAAGTCCTTAGCCCGACCAGGAAGGAAAGAAGCTGGGAAGCACGTCAGGGACGCGCGCGATTTCAACGACATCGAGACGCGAACAGTCATCAAGTTTTTTTTCCCTGTAAGGCAAGGCGTCGAAGCAAATTCATGCCATTCTGACAGAAACATCAGCTTTTTCCTTCTTGGTCAGTCTAAGTACTTATCAGCACCACTGTATATACACATATATATGTATATGTGTGTGTGTTTTATATGCCCCAGATCGTATTTACCTACAGATTTCACAACAGCAGAAGCTGCTTTGGGATGTTTGTGAATTAAACAACAACATCTGCAACACACACCGTTTAGTTCGCATAAACATTATGACATACAATAAAGCACAAATGAAAAAAACTGGTATTGGCCTAGTGAAAGTAACATTCCAGAATTTTTAGAATGAATTGACGAAACCGAAATAAAAAAGCTCCCGTTCTTAGGACTGCAAGCAAAAGCAAGTGTAGTAATTGTGCGCCAAAGGCTAACGTGAAACATTCTGTCGTTGGAACTATGTAGAGTCGGAAAGTAACAGCAAGTGCAAACAGAAGAATGAAGTAAATAGCGAAAGTGGAAGGCATGGATGACTGGTTAGTGCAGTGAAACTTATCGCGAGAAATTTAATAAGGTACAGTCGGATATAAATACTGCTTATTGCAAACTTACAAAATTTAGTCACTAAGTTCCTAAAACTATAGCTGAATTTTCTAAACCTGCTAATTTACTCGAATTGGGTGATTTTTAGGTAATTAAGTTATTTTACGTTTTAGAGACAACAAATATTATGCGTCAGTAGAAAATCATTTATCTTGTAGATTGTAGCGCTCCAAATTGCATAGCGAGTCTTCATGCTGATAACATAATGAAGTCCACTCCAAATGCCAACGGGCTAATTATAACTACGTAACGAAGGCCAACTGATTTAACAATGACGATTCACGTGAATGGTTGCATATAGTCCACGTTTTTAGGGGACGCAAGAAGTAGCATCACATGGACATCTGTAGCTATTCTCAGCAGTGAGCTGACGTAGCTGATTGTTGCCACCTTGTTTACCGGACCACGGTAATTACGTAATATTGTATGGGTGGCGAAGTTACTAAACCCTGAGCTTGTAACCTCTGATAGGAGATTGGAATACCGAATTGTTCTTTCATGTTTCTACAGGGTGATTCTGGAGGTAAGGTCAATATTTATGGGAGGTGGTAGTATAGGTGACGGTGAGAAAAAAGTCCATATTAATATTTGTATGTATCTACTTTCAAATGATTAAACAAATACAGTTTTTGAATCTATACATAAAAAAAGCGTTGTGAATTTTTAATAAACCAAGAGAAATTAGTTAAGTGTTAATTGTGTTTTAATTTAATGCAAAAATGAATATTTTACACAGAGATGACAAATTTGTTACAGTTCTCAGTAAATATTGTAAAATCCCACAGTGCAACTCAATGCACCAGCGCGTGAACACCGCACATGATTTGTGTTTTGTATGGTCAGGGAACCTCAACAATGAGGCGGCCTGGGCGCCGAGCTTGGCTGTTGGGCCACAAAACGAAATAAATAAATAAATAAATAATTGGTGTGTCCTTTTCTTTAAGTTTGGTGAAAAAAAAAATCTTCTTCAAAACTTTTAAAATTAGAATCTGATTTCTTTTTCTGCTGAGGAATAAGCTCAAGAGATAAAGAACCGTCTTTCCAGTTTATTAATTTAAGATTTTATAATAAACCAAAGTTTATTCAAAGATTTTAGTGTTACAGAGTTCTGTTCCATGTAACTAATACGGAGAGAAAAACACACCGTATTAAACAAATATTAATAAATTCCTGTACATTTTTGGGCCAAAAAACTTTCGACTGCGACAGGGACAATCGATTTCGTCTGTCATGTTTGAAAGAAATATCTGTGACGGCAACACACAGTTCCGTTCCTTCATGTACAATTTCAAATGCACGGTATCTTACTTTAAATTCCGTACAAGAACTTATTTCTTTGTTTTAAATTCACATAAAAGATTTTGCTGGTGAATTCTACGCCACTTTAGTCAAAAACATGTAAAAAAGTAGTCTTCGTTTTCATTAACGTAGATCACACAATAGCCTATACATGTGCAAACAAATAATGAAACATGTGCTCGCTGTAACACATACGTACGCTAGTGAAGAGCAAATGACAGAACGGTGTACCAAACCCGCAGAGACGGAGATTTCTACCGTCCACAATTAGTCTACCACCCGAAAGGTAACAGGGAAATTAACTTCCACAAAAACAACAGCGACATGAAGGTAAACATTCGCTTGAATCTAATTGTGATGTTAAGAATGTGTGGAGCGGTTCCGTCAGTATTTTAAGCGATCATGACGGAATAAACTTATATTTTACTACAAAAAATATTTTTTTGTTCGGGCCCCTTCAGCCTACACATTGTAGTTGTAAAAGGATGACTGTTCTATCTGATCACACTCAATGACTCCCCTGGATGGGGGATCAGCCAGTCGCATTCACAACAGAAAAACAACCATGCCGCCGGCAGGATTCGAACCCGTAATCCTTACAAACGAGAAGCCGCAGACCTACGTCATACACCGCGCGGCCACAGGATCGGATTAAGCTTTACTCTGTGTAATACCAGATATAAAAGGAAAAGAATATTCGTTACTAGAATTAGTTGTTCCCACTGCAGCTACTGCTACATGGGAGACTCCATGACGTGTACAGACTGCATATAAATGCGAATGCTACGCGCCTGTGTTTTCTTAGAAGAAATTTTCACGTACAAATTCTTAATAAACAGTTACATTTCGTGATATTTCTAAAGTTGAGCCCTTTTAGTTTGTTGTAAATAAAATATTCTTGAAAAGTTTAAGCACATAACTTTAACCCTTTAAGGCACAGTGGTAACTATGTATACCATTTCCTTCAAAGGGTTTCGCTGTTATATTTGGTTGTTGAACTGCGCTACAAGCTGATAAGTCGCGATTTGGATTCCCAGTGGGGTCATTGGAAACCTTCATAAACTAAATCCTTCCCAACGAACTACGATCCTGGGATTGACTCATTCTGTAGCAGAAATGAGTACCAGGAATATTTCCTGGAGAGTAAAGGCGGCCGGTACGTGCAGCTGAAGACCTTATCACCTTAATATGCCGATTGTCTAGAAAATTCGCAATCCTCTACCTCCTGACGCCCCAAGAATCTGCCCAGCACTTTGTTGGGATATTCTTACTCCTTACCATAACATTCGCTTCGACACAAATCCATCTTCATTCAACCAACGCAGAATATTTAGCTGTTTCTTAAGAATAAGTAAAACGAACAGTCCAAAACCTAACCACAAACGGTATTACCCGTCAGGAGTTTGTAGTGGAAAATAAGCATGTTTTCTGGAGGTTAAAAACTAACGTTTTCAGTAGCAAGTAGATGAATTTCTGGGAGCCGGAATAGTGTAGTCGGTGTAGCGATTTGCTACGGGCTGGACGGTCTGGGGATCGAATCCTCGTGGGGCGCGATTTTCCATACATGTCCAGACCAGCCTTGGGACCCACCCAGCCTCCTATACAATGGGTACCGTGTCTTACCCGGGGTTAAAGCGGCCGGAACCTGGCCTTGACCACCCACCCCATCTAGCGCCGAAGTTAAAGAAAGAGTAGAGTTATACCTCTACGCCCCCTCTGGGCTTTCGTGGCCTGTTCTAGGGTGAGCTGTACCTTTACTTTTACCTTAAGTAGAAGAATTTTAAACTTTAATAAATTAAAATACATTTGGAGCAACTCATTTCTTATATAAAAGAGACAGTTCGTTGGTTTAGCACACAGACAGCACGATCAGCCACATAAGAAGGCGTCACGTAACAACAAGAAGTGAAAGCTGCAGATCTGGGAAGATGGCGCAGCTGCCAATAACACATCGGTTTCCATTACTTGCGCCCCTGATTGTGGCACAGAAAGCACACGTCTCTCGAGATGATGGCGCCGACTGATTCTGCACTGGTCGGACATTTATTGAATTTAATGTGACCTGCTGTTCACTTCGGTCTACTTGAACCGCCACTGACACGACAGTGTGTCTCGTATTACAGTCAACTGACATTTCTTTGGTTCAGAAGTTCGCTCGCTGCATTTCTTTCGCATTTAACGTTTTAAAGGTCACTGGTAACTATATGTACCACGTACTTAAACGTTAATAATAGAAGGAAAATTTGTGACGTAGCGTAGCGAATGACTACGGGCTGGAGAGTCCGGGATCGAATCCCGATGGGGACGAGATTTTCCGCCCGTCCAGACCGGCCCTGGGGCCCACCCAGCCCACTGTAAAATGGGTACCGGGTCTTTCCCATGGGTAAAGTGGGACCGAGGCGTGCTGCTGACCACTCACCCCCTTCTAGTGCCGCGGTCATGTAAGAGTAGAGCTATACCTGTACCCACCGTCTGGGCCACACCGGGCCTGTAACGGGATCACTTTACCTTTACCTTTTTTTTAATAAAAGGGAAATTTGTATCTGTCCAAGCCATGAAGACGTATAGGGACAGTAGAAGGATAGCTCCGCTCATTTTTAACCTCGATGCTAGACGGACGTGTGTAGACGTTAACCTAGCCCCTTTACCCCCAGGAGAGAAAGCTGGTGCCCCTCGATGAATATTAATACAAACCTGCATGGAACAAAGTCCTTCCTGAGAACATCACCGGTTCTCAGCTAGTCAAGAAATTCCCCGCATTTCACGGAACCCGAAGGTTCATTACCGCATTCACAAGTGCACACCACCTGTCCCTATCCTGAGGCAGCTCGATCCATTCCATACCCCCACATCCCACTTCCTGATGATCAATCTTAATATTATCCTCCCATCTACGCCTGAGTCTTGCAAGTTGTCTCCTTCCCTCATGTTTCCCCACCAGTACCCTGTATATGCCTCTCCTCTCCCCTATACATGCTACATGCCCTGCCCATCTCAGTCTTCTCAATTTGATCACCTGAATTGTAATGGATGAGGAGTACAGATCATTGGGCTTCTCATTATGTAGTCTCTCTTCCTCAGGTTTCCCCACCATAACCGTCTACGTACCTCTCCTCTCATCTATACACGCTACATGCTCCGCCCATTTCATTCTCCTCGATTTGAACACCCGAAAAATATTTGTTGAGCAGTACAGATCATAAAGCTGTTTCTTCTAAGCCTTCTGTTACTTCCCCGCTCGATGTGAGAGACCAAGATTCACACCCATATATGCTTGTTCGTGAAGGAGCTGGCTCTCTTATGGTGTGGGAGACAGTTGCTAGAAATTATTTCTCCATTTTTTTTCTCTGCTCTCGAATTTTGGGTTTTCTTTTTGCAGTCGTGAAGTGCCGGGCACCCATGTCATGGTGCACGCTCTCACTCATTCGTCTATATCTGGACAACATAGGTAGCAAATGTAATCGGGCTGCTTCGTGCTTATTCGTGAAGGAGCTGGCTCTCTTATGGTTGGGAGAGTGTTACTAGAAATTATTTCTTCATTTTTTTTCTCCTCTCGAAGTTCGGGTTTTCTTTTTGCAGTCCCTAATTTCACAGACGGTTTTATGCGTCCCTCTAACTGTGAAATGAAACAGGAAACGAATGTTATTGCTATCGTCACGTACCTGAGCTATGTAGCTTTGAAGTGGTGTATGACATCACCCTCATATATCAATAGACTGTTTGTTCCTTCACAGCTGTTTTCGGGTCTGGATTTCGATTGAAGCTGCAGTCTGTTGCAATGATGGCGTCAAGTAGGAAGTGTTTGTTGGAGGATGAGATTGAACAAAGTTTGCTAGGGGAACTTTACAGCTTCTGATCAGAGTAGTTGTAGTGACGATGATGACTCAAGTGGGACCGATGATTTGACTGTAGTTGAGGTAACTGGTTCGGAATGTAGTAATAGTGAAAGTGACGATGTGCAATGTGCTACTGCATCCAGTGCGCCTAATGCTTCGAGTGCTACATTTACGTGGGAGGACATGAACTATATAGGGCAAAGGGAACAGTTTGTGGATAACTATGGGCCTCAAAATGAAGCCCAAAATGAAACTCATTGTGCTAAAGTGTTCAAAATGTTTTTTTTATGACCAACTGGTGGAACTAATAGTGCGCGAAACAAACACTTATGCAGCACAAAAAATACAAGCCAGAACTTTCATTCCATTGCGTTCCAGAATGCGGGACTGGAAACCTGTCACTAAAGACGAAATGTATGTTGTG
>Ga0123352_10014377_pt1 | contig 12603 bp, 6 predicted proteins | sample TergutLab28metaG_FD_89700 | JGI IMG/M metagenome (GOLD analysis project Ga0123352, IMG submission 89700) | Labiotermes labralis P1 segment gut microbial communities from Petit-Saut dam, French Guiana - Lab288 P1 | ecosystem: Host-associated > Arthropoda: Insects > Digestive system > Gut ... | reverse complement strand
GCGGACTATCCTTTATTTTCATGGGTAGTCGTCATTCACTCTCTACATGTTTCGAGCTTCCCGAAAGCTCGAAACATGTAGAGAGTGAATGACGACTACCCATGAAAATAAAGGATAGTCCGCAAGTGACATCGTGTTGGTTATTTTTTAAACAGTAATACATACTGTTTTATTCAGGATTGTGTTACAATGAAGTCTGGTGTATGGTTACCAACTTTTGGAGGAAGACCCTTTAAAATCTGAAGAAGAAGGCAATAATTTCCTCCACATTGTTTGTACCAGCTTACTAGATTACACAATGCCATAGCTTAGAAGACTGCAATATGATCTTTACTACTCTTGAAAGCAGCAGATCTTTGATGGTAACATACACTAAAACATGCCGTAATCTGTATTTACTTATTTTATTTCACAGTGATGTTAATATCTCAGACTACAGAGCATTGCATTGTTTGACAGAAATATCCTGTTTCAGGGGTGCCACATGGAGATGACACTCTCTACATGTTCCCTAACGTTATTGCTGGAAAAAAGCTTCTCATAGAGGAAGAGCACTTTCACATCACTGAGCATCTGTTACGCATTGTTACCAACTTTGCAAAGTATGGGTAAGTACAGCAAATATCTTATTTACTGTTAGCTCATACTCTATATCATGAGTTTTAACAACACAAAATCATCTAAAACTCTTCAGGTAGTGCAATCAGTTAGGCAGTCACATAAATGGGACAAGCAAAAAGTTCACTCCAGGTATTTGGGTACTGACATCTCATGCGAAGGGTACAATAAGAATAAGGCAGATGATGTATACAATTGATATATTTGTTAACTGCAATTGGGTTGATGCCTGTTGGCAGTAGTATAGTACACATTTACACACAAACAATACAGAGAACAACACAATTAACAACTTGGAAGGCTTTCTGGGTTATGAACCCAGAGTGGTCAAACTAAATTTAATGACGAACTAACCATGTACAAATTATGGTCTAATGGGGAAGAGTGTGGGCTGTGCCCCGTGTTTGCGAGTTATACCCTGGCATTTGCCTTACAACTGCAGAAAAAGCACAGACCTCAGTCTGGGTAGCCAAAGAGTGCCAGTTGGCATGATGAAAACATAATATACAGAAAAAAACATAATAACAGTAAGAATACATAAACATAACAATAAAAATACATAATTTACAAAATTAAACAACAGCATACGAAACATACAACCATATATAAAATGATAAAAAAAAATGGAACCAAAGGGACTTGAAAGAATGTGATAAATGAAAAAGCCTATAAGCAGCAAACTTCATACGATCTATATACATCTTCTAATAATGTTAGACACCCTGTTACTAAGACCTTCACTACACTTCACTACATTTCACCCAACTACACTTAACTCCACTTCACTACACTTGTTGGCACTTCACTTCCTCCCATTTAAACTTCACCCAACCACACTTCACAACCTTCTCATTTGGCTTAACCCCATTCAAATTTCCTACTGCTCCATTTCACTTAACATCACTACACATCACCTCATTTCACTTCACTGCACTTTTAGTTGAATTTTGCCACTTCTATTCCTTTCATTTCACCCCATATATAATCGCTTTCCTAACTCTGTTTCTAAAAATCTTAGGTTTACAAGGGAAAGTCCCTAATGCTTCTGCAGGTAGTTGGTTCCAGTTTTTAATGGTCCTATTTACAAAGGTATACTTCCTGATATCCATTCTTTGCTTCCTGTCCCTAATTTTCCAAACATGAACTACCCTATTCAAATAGTAAGGCCTTCACAACCTGTCATATATAGCTTTCCACGCCCGTTCCCCAGAGTACGCTTTAAAAAGTGAGCAAAAGCATGCTATCATCCTACGCTGAACCAAGGTTTCCCAGTCAGAATCCTTCGTAGGATTTGTAAATTGAGCAGCTTTCTTCTGCACTCTGTCTAACGCATTTATCTGTCCTTCTCAGCATGGATCCCAGCATGCATAGCCATGTTCAAGAACAGGATGTACCAATGATGTGTAGGCTAAACATTTTGTATTCCTGTTTCCTTTTTTGAGAACATGCATTACAAAGTGAAGTGCCTTCCAGGCTTTTTGCGCTGTGTAATTTACTTGGTCCACCCAGTTTAAATCGCTTTGTCAAACTATTCCCAAGTATTTACAACTGCTCGCTTCAAGAATTTTTTGGTCACCAAGACAGTAACCCAGTGGATTTTTAATCTGAGCTCTCATAAATCTTATTACCTTATGTTTACTGGGATTTATTTTCATTCCATTTTCTGCTGCCCTTTCCGCCAAGATGTCCAGATCCTTCTGCAATTTTTCTATGTCGTTTTTATTTGTGATTTTCCTATAAATTATACAGTCGTCAGCAAACAGTCTAATACTCGAATCAGTATTCCTCCAAATATCATTTACATACACTAGAACCAGTAGTGGGCCCAAAACACTCCCTTGCGGCACACCTGAGGTTACTTTGACGTCCTTGGATAGTTGCCCTCCTAGTCTTACCCTTTGTGTACTACCTACAAGGAATTCCCTTACCCAAATGACTACCCTCAAATCCACGCCCGAGGCTACCAGTTTTGTAAGCAGCCAATCATGAGGAACTAAATCGAAAGCCTTGGAAAAGTCTATTATAATCGCATCTGTACTGACCACCTTGTCCAAAGAGTCCCCTATGTCCTGGCACACTGTAATGACTTGACTTTCACATGAGTATCTCCATCTAAACCCACGCTGTCCCTCGTATAACCAATCATTCATATCCCAGACTTGTCTCAAATACATGTTCTTAGAAAATAAGCCTTTAAATATTTATGGCAGTGATTATTAAGACTACAGTCCTCTTGAATGGTGCACTGTGTAGTCTGATAGGTTGGTACTGTCTTAGGCAAACCTGCTGGCTCCCTTTTCAAGTATTCAGACCTAAAGATGAATGCAACATGTTCTATGGTAACATTTGTACCCTTTTACCAGATTCTATGGCATCATATTCCCAAAGACTGTCATTGTGATCTTACGGAAAGTAAACATGCGCATGAAACCGTGTCTGATTGTTGTCTTGGGCAAGGTAAAGTTAAAGCTGTCCCCATGTTGATTCAGTGAAACCATGAATATGTCCTGGGGAGTGAACATAACAGAGTGCTATGAATTCTTAACCTTGACTGATCAATTGCATGACTTTTCGACTTTAACACTGGTACCCTCTAGATAGGAGGCTGGGTTAGTCCCAGAGTTGATCTGGACATCATCCATCCATCCATCCACTTATGGTGCTACAGCCTCTTTTGGGCTGTGGCCTCCCTCAAAAGGCACTTCAATCTTCTCTATCCTTAGCGCAACTCCTCCAACCTTCTATTCCTAGGATCTGTAATGCATCCCTCTGAACAACACCCTCCCATCTTATTCTTGGTTTTCTTACTGATGTTGCTGGACACCAGAGGAAAGAGAAAAATGTTTTGTCCCCAGCAAGGATCCAAACCTGATTCCTATATCAACCAACCAAAAACTACTCACTATTCTGAGTTAAAGTATAGCAGATGACTATAAAAGTACTAAATCAGGGACAATCTGTACTGACTTCCTTCTATCCCTAACCTTAATTCTCCCCTCAGTCATGACCAACAGATACTGGCATTCTCCCAAAATAACACACAGTAACTATTTGAAAATTCTCATGGTTACAGAGATCCAACTCCAGAAGAAACTCCAGGGCTGGACAACAGTTTGTGGCCAGTAATTGAACCTGACAACTTCAAATATGTTGACATTGGTAAGAAGATAAAAATTAAGAAAGATTTCTTCCCTGAGCACATGGAATTCTGGGATACCATTTTCAAGATGGTAGAAGAGACACCAAATCTGGTAAAGGATGAGTTATGATAAATGTGAAGTAAAGGATAATATGTAAGGGCTGCAAATATGAATAATAAAGGTTATCTTACCAGTATGATTGACTTCATTAACAAGAACACCAGTAGCAGCAGCAGCAGCAGAAGCAACAGCAGCAGTTTTTGTTTACAGGGACAGAAAGCATTCCATCTTCACACACTCCTGTCATATGGAAATGACTGCCATATTCACATGGATATTGAAGTTCACAATGAACATTTCCAAAGACAACAAAACTCTTGGCCAGTATAAATTTTGTACATAATAAATTAACTCTTTCCAAGCCGGAGTGTACTAGTAGAACAAGGAAACCATACTGGAGGTTAAATAATGCCACATGAGAGGTACATATTATCCACATTCATAAATAGAAGGAAAATTGGTGGAAAGAACTGAATTGAGGAGTTTATCACTGGGCTTTAGCACCATACAAAAAGAAATACAATTTCATATTAGGAGGGGGTTGTTTAAAAAAAAAAAGAATAAAATAACTAGATTTTATCTGCCCAGTCCAGATGTCAGTTGTGCTGTTGACATAAATGTTGGTCCTTTCGTAATCCAACCTTCACATTATAACAAAATTTCCATTGAAAAAAAGAATGTTTATGTCATCTCAAACATATGAAGTGGGGCTTTAGCCTGTAAACTGCCACTTGAAACCCTGCTTAGCATCTAGTCAAAACTGAGTTTTTCAAGATGGTGAAAATTTGAACTGTGGTCTTTTGGGTTATGAGGTTATGACACTAAGTAGTCTCATTGGTGGCTACCAAAGTTTCAGAGGAATCTTATACCTCCATTTTCAGAGTAGCGGGTAGAAGATCTACCGCACTACATCATGTCATATCTCAGAAAACCTTGATCTTAATGACAAATCCTTTGCCTATAATTATGTATTTTCTGTATATGCCTATGAGGATTTTATAATTTTCTTCAGTGTCTTAGAATTAATAGCAATCATGATTCCTCTTCTACAACCCATTTCTCTATGTCCTCTGTATGGGCTGTATGGGCTGTTTGGAGGATCTCCTGCTCTTTCAAGGCTGTCCATTCTGGAATTACTGGCCTTTCTGGGCATTTGGCTCCCATTGGTCTGCTGGAGGCCTTGTCTCTACCATCTCTCTGTGTTGGATGGGCCACACAATCTTGTCTTCTGCCATCCACTGCCTCCCACTTCACCTTTACATTTCCCATTTCCAGACTTGGCTCACATCTACCCTAAAGATGGAGACAGTATGTTCTTCTGCAACAATGGTAGTGACCTGCCAGACCACATAGAGTCATAAGCCAAAAGGACTGCAAAATGAACTCTTCAGTTTATATATATATAAAAAACTGGGAAACAAACCAAGTATTGAGTCACACAGGGTCACTTGTTGCTTCAAATGGCCAACTTGCCCTAAACTGGCCAATAACGTCAACAAAGTTTGCTCCTGTGGCAAATTCACTTGCTCAGTTGCTGACTTAAATGTTGTGAGAAACATTTTTAGGTCACACAAGGGCAATCAGAAAGTTCAGTGGCTTCCAACAGCTGCATCCACTAAAAAGTCCTAATGTGATTCATATAAGAATAGGGATATGGGACCCAACTGCTCAACAGTAACTATCAATGTCCCACAAGTAACCACAGGAGAGAGAATTGACAGGACCCAAATAAGTACTGTAAGCTTAAAACTGTTCTTCAGATGAACTGTTGACCTCCCAGAAGTTAAAAATGAGGTACTGAATTGTGTACCACAGTCGGGACAGTACTTCCCATTATTTTAAATGGTAAAAATAATAATGCATTCCCAGCCCATTCCAACCCCCAACCAAGTTCCCTACATATTGCTTAAAACTCTTAAACACCTATAAAACAATCCAACAATGTTCTTTTTTAAAAAAAATAAGTCCAACAGTGATACATGCACAATGTGAAACCTATAAGAGACCAATTATTTTATTGTTTAAGCATGGAATGGGTCAAAAAATAGTTATTACACTTACTGATTGATGTGAAGAGGATAAGCAAGATGAGGTGGGAGGGGAGGGAGAGCAGAGACTGAGTCACTGTTCTTCGATGGTGGGTGAAAGGGAGCAGGTGAAGAGGCAACTGAAGGAGGTTCTCACTAGCCATGGATATGAAATTTTGTCACATGCGAAGTTGCAGTAGTGGGGATTTGAGGCAGACAATGAATTTTGGGTATTAATACCTGTGAGTTGCTACTGCAAAAATATCACAAAGTGAGATGACAGATAATGAGGGTTGAATGTATTCTAGTTTTAAGATTTCAAACTGCACATATACATCTTAAATACACAATTGATAACAACTGTAGATGATGCTACAAGCTTTGAAACTTTATAAACACCATTTTCAGCTGGTTTTAATTTTGGCACACTGTACTTCCTGATGACAGCATATTTTTACCTAAACGTGTTGGAGTAGTGTCTTTAATATTTATGCATATTTGATGTGGTGCATTTGGTTGGTATTACAAATGAATACACTGATCTGAAATGCATGGAAGAGACAACTTTAAAATCGCAATGAGTGTGTTTTTGAGACAGAAAAAAATTATTCGTCTTTTTTTTTAACTTTCACTTACGAACGCTTTTCTTTTTTAACGGGTCCAATATAGTTGGTCATCCCCTATATGGGTAAGGATGACTGTGGTAGTGAGCCACTGAGTGTGTTAGTGCTATGAAGATGGCGGTACCATAGATGGAACAAGCAGGGAAGTTATGGGGAACTGACATGTGATGTGGTGTGATGTCTGGAAATATGTGAAAGGTCATCGTCGTCAATGATTATAATTATGATAATGATGATAGTGGTGGTGGTGGTGGTGATTATTATGATGATGACGATGATGTACACAAAGACGGACTGGCTCACTGACCGTTAATAGGAAAGTGAATATGACTTTGGTGCAGCTAAGCTTCTTGGGCAGTTATTCCCTGAAGAGGGACAAGGCACATTTCTCCAAAATTTCGGTGACTGTTCAACAATCAACATGGCATAACATCTCACAAGATTTGAATCTTCATCAACACTGCTGTGAGTACCTAAAATCTCGCACAGCTAGACCATACGTAATAGATTAAAGTATTAAACACCCAAAGCACCTCGGTGACTTCCCGTCCATCAGAAGGCAAACATTAGACGCTATTAAAGAGACTATGGCACTCCAGTTTTGGACTTCACATATTGTCTGATGACAGCATAAAATTCTAGAACCGCTGTGTTTTGGAATCTGGTTCTTTCCACGTCTTCAAGTACAAGTGGCACCATCTGATGGAGACAAGCTTTGCCTAAGCGTCCCAACAGAATACACTTTTTCTTGTATCACTTCAGGACACAAACAGAACCAGTCTTTGAAACGTAACGATTTTAGCATAATATCTTTTTCGTCACGTAACACAAAAGGTCCCACTGGAGTGCCACAGTTAGAGCAGGCCTACTATTATAACTACTACTGCTAGTTCCAGTACACCATGTCCCAGTAAATTTCGGGACCTACTGGATGGATACAATATCCAGTCTGGAAAAGTTAATTTCTTGGTTGAAGACACGTTTTCAAATAACGGCGCACTGAGTTCGAGTCCAGTCCGCGACTCTCACGGCCACGTGACGTCACGTCCACTCTCAGAGCTTGACGCAGTGACGCTTGTTGGACTGTGCAGTGCCAGAGTACCGCTTGGTTCATTGTGCCGACTGTCGAATGCAGAACAGGGTGCGCGCTTTCACGGCCTGCTGTACTCTGACAATGTTATTTGGTGGTTTGTTGCGTTGCTGCTTTGTACAGTAAGTGTAGTGGCGTGTACCATTAGATAAGGTGTTTTATCATCTTTCACATTAAAGTAAATATTGTGTTATGATCAGCTCCGTTCGTGTGGTGGGTATAATGGCTGTCTGTAAATTCAGGTGTCACACTCTACGTTAAACTGTGTGCCGAAAATCATCGTCTTGCACAGTTATCACCAGTGCTACCTTATAAAGTACGTGTTGTGACATGATTTGTTGCTGGGTAATAAACAATATGTCGTGGGCGTAGAAGTGTGAGGTTAGCGCTTTAATTCCACTAGTTACTTTAGAAACAATTCACACGCCTCATGTATCAGAAACATGATTTTTGTGTTATTTAAAAACATCTCTTCAGCTGAAGTAATTATTGTAATAAGAAAAGATAGTAATTACAAATGGTGACTCTGTAAGGCGTTAGGAATAGCCGTGGTTTAACAGATATTAGTGTCAAACTTTCGACATCACGAATAAATGTGTAGTGTGTTACAGTTGTCAACAACTCGTTTGGTTTTACGAAACATTTTTGTTTCTCTCTCTCTCTCTCTCTTTTTTTTCCCGTGAATCCTCATATACCAAAACAAATTTTTAAATTCCTACAACACTTTAAATTATTAAGTTTCAAGAAACCCGAATGGGAAAACCTACTTGTCAAACTCAGACGTAAATGGGACAATAATATTACAACGATTCATTAGGATGTGACGGTGGAAACTGGATCCATTTGATTCAGTACAGGGAACGGAAGGAGGTTTCATAAAAGGAGGGAAATTCCTTGACTCACTAAGCCTCATTTAAGTTTTGTAGATGGAGTCCGGTCCAGGTATCGAATATGTTGGTTGCTTAGCTAACCTTGTTTGTACCAAACAATTCATTATTTATTACTTAATATTAATGCTGCAGTAAACTGTTATACTTTTCACATTTCGGTCGGCTTTCGCGCTTCTTTGCAAGATAATTTTGGCAACATGAAATGTCTGCCTTAGGGAAGGTAAGGTAAAGTGCACCCTTGTACAGGCACTGAGGCTCTGTACAGGCCGTACGGCCCACAGGAGTAGAGGTATAGCTCTACCCTTTCTTGACCACGGCACTAGAAGGAGGTGAAGGGTCAGCTTCACGCCCCGGCCGCTCTTTACCCCCTGGAAAAGCCCGGTACCCATTGTACAGGAGGCTGGGTGGGCACCAGGGCCGGTCTGGACAGGTGCGGAAAATCTCGCCCCCACCGGGATTCGATCGCCGGACCGTCCAGCCCGTAGCCAGTCGCTATACCGACTAAGCTACCCGGCCTACGCCTTAGGGAAGGCTCCGTTTAAAATGATTTACTGCCCGTTAACCCTTTAAACGCCGAGTTAAATCCTATCTGCCATCTGCTGGCATTATTAGGAGCTCACCATATTCTCCACGTTAGCGGGGTAAGGGTTAAATATTTAGTGTGACATTTAGGACAGAATATTTACAGTTTCATTTACCCTTGTGAACCAGTCACATTATCCCTAATAAAGTCAATTAAATAGAGACCCGCATCTTACGGAAATTTGTAACACCAAATTTAACCATTTCTGTGCCATATACGAGATACCTAACTAACAAACGGCGTCCTGTGTGATCTGTATCTTCAGGGTTTCTTGAGATCAGTGACAGAAACGTGTACCGCTATCTCTCAACTCTCGGCTAGACAGGTTGACGTTTTTCAACGATGACGATCATCCATTAAGAAGGAAAAATTCGAACACGGGCAAGTTTCATTAAGCAAAAACTAGCTTGGGAACCATTACGAGAAGGACATTCCCACAGAATCGCGTCGAAAAGGAACTGAAAAATATTTCGATACGCAATACACCCGATATTTTGACGTACGAATAAAACGCTTTACTAGTTCCGTAGAGAAACTGATACTTTCTTCAAGCATCACGTACGCTTTACTGGTTTGTCATCTCCAGAAAAGGCATTTTTGCTCCCCATGGCTTTTTTTTTCTTTTTGTTCTTGAGATTCAGAGCGTAACGTATCGCCTCTAATGGGTTGTAACAAGCCAATTTACCCGTCGACAAGACGCTCTGTTATTTTATTTATGTGCATTTATACTTTATTTAACGACGTTTTCAAGAGCTAACGTTATATGCACCAAGCGTTAAAATGAATCATGAATGACGAACTGCATAAGGTTAGGACTGTGGAATTCTGGGTTCTGCTAAACCACAGTTTTGTACGTGCATACAGACGTTTCGGAGGGGCATGCTGTCTCTACCATCATGACAAAAGGATCAGGCCATATTGAGATAATCAGCTGATCAGGATGCAGTGTTAGTGTCAAATATTAATCTACAAATTCAACACTTTACAAGAAGACAGCAAGCTCTAAGGAAAGATCTATCTGTATCCACCTACAAACGTTAGCGATATCAAAACCCAGAATGCCATAGTATGAACAGTTCCCGCCGCAAAAGCCTGAGATTTGAAACTGTATAAAATGCGGCAGACAGCGGTTGATGGCTGATTTGATATATTATCGCCGCATTTCTCTTGAGTTACTTGGGAAAGCCACGAAAACACGGAAAGGAATAATAAATCTGTCGGCCTCTATTTTAGCCAGCAAATGCTCGATTACAAAGCATAATTGTTGCTTTGTCTTCTGCACCGACTGGTTTCGCAGAGAACACATTGAAACTTAAAGATACCACACGACAAAAGCTTGAAAACAAAATACGACTAAAATAGGCAATTGATTGTCTACGGAGATAATTGTACAGTTAATGCCTTCTTTATCTGTACTCGTCACAATGCACTGTTACAGTGTTTAAGGCAATACAAAATGGCGGCAGTGTGATTACATAAAATGGCAAAGGTACGTGAAAGTGAGGCAACAGAATAACGTCACCACAGTAGGGCGTAGTGTTATTCAACTTTTTGGCCTCAATGTTCGTCCGAAAACAATCGCCGATTCACAAAGCCTCTTTATTTATTTTTTTCAAACTCTCGATTTTCCGCCACCGGAGCGAGAAATGCTCTGACATAGTGATATACGTGTAAATGTACTATGACTTGCTATCAGTTCCGGAACGACCACAAATTAAATATCACTCCAACTTCCTGTAAATCAGAAAAATTCAATTCTTCCATTTTTACTGAGAACGAGCAGAAGACACAGAGAAGTACAAAGGTGTTTCGAGAATATTTCGCGGTAAATGACGGCCTTTTGTGAATGTAATCATGAATGGAGAGGTTGAGGTTATCCCGGTGGTCACTGTCCATAAATTGTTTAGAATGTGACAACATGCAGTCTGGTGGAAATTTGCCAACGTTTCGGTGAAATCTCTGAAATTGGAAATAGTAGAACGTCAACAAATTTGTAAGGAATTACGCGGCGTCTCACTCCAAAATACGGTGATCTCTGTGGCGACGGATGTTCAGATTAGGGGGGGAGGGGGTAGGAAATTATTACAGGACGAAAACGTCCAGGTAAAATGATATGCATTTCAACATACATAATTCAGTTAACCACAGTGCTTATCACTGAAATGATTAAGGACGACTAAAAATTTTTAACTTTATGCTGCTGGCGGAGGCAGCAGGTTTTCTTGAATCGTCGGTACACTTATACCGAACTAAACTGCGTCACATCCCAGAAGACGGCAAGCACTACAATGACGGGTGTAGCGAACAACCGTATTTCTGAACACATCGTGTTCCATGTAAGTGCGCATAATATGTGAGTGGCTACACAGGACATTAGATTGTATGAGAAGTTGCACACACTGGGCTGCTGTCCCTCTCGAAATTTAATTTAATTTAATTTAATACTGAAATAATTATTTACTCTGTTCACAGCTATAATTTGATTTTGGATTGCCTAATGACGCCATCAGTAGCTTAGACTTAGCGTCGAATGGTGGGGTAATTGGTAAGAAAATGGAATGGTTGTGACAGCAGCGGTCGTGGTTTAATTTGAGATACCATCCCAGAAGTTGCTTAAAAGGACTGACAAGAACCACGCAATACCTGACAGTCTGCAGGCCGGAATTTGAACCAGGAGCCTCCTTACACTGAAGGCGGACCTTGTTGAGGTAAGTCTGGTTGACAGTAGAGGTCGTGGGTTGGATCCTCACTCTACCCCCACAGACCAATGTAAATGATAAGAAAGAAGGGTTGAGATAACGATTTTGTGTCGTATGTTACGTCTTTATAAGGGGGAAGCTGGAGAAATCCACGTAAACCGTAATCAGGATGCCTTGAACAGGGTAAAGATCAAACAAACCCGTACACAGACCATGAAAAGAGTGTGGGTGTGTGTGGTTACAGCGGCTTCCCGCACAGATGCACGTAAGTACATACGTTCATACACGCAAATAATGGTGTATTATAATACACAGTGTGTGTGTGTGTGTGTATACATATATATATATGTGTGTGTGTGTGTATATATATATATATATATATATGTGTGTGTGTGTGTGTGTGTGTGTATAAGGGTGTGGAAGAGAAGATAAAAACGTTGTAATACACACACACGTGGGGAGACACAAAAATTCCCGGAATTGTTAAAAAAAATTATTTGAAGTATTCATACAAGTTTGAAAATTTATTCCCCTTCAAAGCACTCCCCCTGTGACTGGGTGCAGCGATCCCAGCGCTGCTCCCACTGTTGGAAACATTGTCTAAAATCTTCAACAGAAATGCTGTCAAATGTCGGCAGCGATTCTCGTTGAATCTCTGCAATGTTGGCAAGACGCCTGCCCTTTCAAATCCTGATTCATTCATGGGAGCATAAAACAGTCGCAAGGAACGAAGTCGGGAGAGTGGGGGGGGGGGGGGGCAAAAACACATTTTTTTTTTTGGTAAAAGGGGTGAGGTGGAGAGGGTCAAAAAAAATTCCCGGGGAAACTTTAACGTCTTTTTTTTTGAATTTTTAAAAAAATGTTTAAACCAGT
>Ga0123352_10014376_pt1 | contig 12604 bp, 6 predicted proteins | sample TergutLab28metaG_FD_89700 | JGI IMG/M metagenome (GOLD analysis project Ga0123352, IMG submission 89700) | Labiotermes labralis P1 segment gut microbial communities from Petit-Saut dam, French Guiana - Lab288 P1 | ecosystem: Host-associated > Arthropoda: Insects > Digestive system > Gut ... | reverse complement strand
ATCAAAATTCTATTCAGGAAGAAATTAAGAGCAGATTGAAGTCAGGGAATGCTATCATTCAGTGCAGAATCTTTTGTCTTCCAGTTTGCTATCCACAAATTTATAGATTAAGGTATACAGAATTATACTTTTGTCAGCTGTTGTGAATGGGCATGAAACTTGGTTGCTCACATTGAGGGGAGGAATGTAGGCTGAGGGTGTTTGAGAATAGGGTGTTGAGGAGAATATCTGGGCCTAAGAGGAGCGAAGTGACTGGGGAGTGGAGAAAACTACATAATGAGGAACTTCACGATCTGTACTCCTAACCCAATATTGTTCGGGTGATCATATCGAGAAGAACGAGATGGGCGAGGCATGTAGCACATAAAGGGGGAGAGGAGAGGTGTATGCAGGGTTTTGGCACGGAAACTTGAGGGAAAGAGACCACTTGGAAGACCCAGGTGTAGATGGAAGGATAGTATTAAGATGGATCTTCAGGAAGTAGGGGCATGGACTGGATCAAGCTGGCTCAGGATAGGTATTGATGGCAGGCTCTTGTGAATGCGTTAAGGAACCTTTGGGCTCCATAAAATGCAGGAAATTTCTTGACTAGCAGAGAACCGGTTAGCTTCTCAAGAAGGACTCTGCTCCATGAAGTAAGTAAGTAGGTGTACCTTACGCAACAAAATGGCAAATCTGTAAGCCACTGCCTTAATATGTAACTATATGTTAAAAGAGACAGGCACAAGCTGAAATCTCAGCAATGCCTCCTACTGTGCCCCGAGATGAGAGGCCAAACAAACTGCTGCCAACAGTATGCATATTCATGCCCCTAGAGTGGGCAAACACATATTAAATAAATAACGAGGTAAAATCACCTGTTCCTTCTGGCAGACCTCAATAATTTTGGCCAAAATTTGAGCATCTGAAAGCCGACCATAGCGAAGCATGGCACATCTTGACTGAATTGCTTCGATGATTTTCTCACTGTTGTTGCATGCTAAAGCAAATCTTGTTGTGTGGCTGTACAGCTCCATAGTGCGCCGGAGGGCTTGCTGAGCACCTTCTGTCATGCTGTGAATTCATACACATTGAAAATTTTGTAACAACACCTAAAAGACACTGTATTAAAATTTAAGTGCAATAATTTCCTACCCCACATCATACATCATAGCCTGTTATGTACAGAACATACTTTTTTTGTCAAAGTTATGTCCCAAGCTAGATATATTTTTTTGATCAGAGAAAATACAGAATTAAAATATAAGTCATTCTCACACTGACTACAGCAAGGAACCTTACATAATGATTTTAGAAAACACGAGCCTCATGCTGCCAGTCTGATGCCTTTAGGCATTACAGTGACTTACTACTACATACTCCAGTTTTTTATATGCTAAACTTTCTGTTATTTCTACAATTTAGATTTTTCCCTCATACATTACAACACTGAAATGTGTATAAAGTGTGTGGTCTTACACAACTAACTATTAAGGTCTGTAGTCTTTATAAAGTTAACCCCACAACAGGCCATGAAGGCCTAGACGGGGAGTAGAGGTATGGCTGCTCTCTTTTTTATCTCAGCACTAGATGGGATGGGTAGTCAAAGCCACGCCCTGGCCACTTTACCCCAGTGAAAGACCCAGTACCTATTTTACAAGAGGCTGGGTGGGCTCCCTAACTGATACAGACAGTTGCTGAAATCTAACCCCCCCCCCATCAGAATTCGATTCCCACCCTGTCTAATGCATAGTGTCTTGGTATACTGACTATGCTATTTTAATTGTCTGCTGGCTTTGTGTTGGATATCTAATTTCTCCATTCTGCTACAGCACAAATCATAATTAGTGAGGCAGAATAAGATGTTCATGTCATATGGTGAAAAAACTGTAAACATTATTGAAATTGCATTAATAACAGGGGCCTTCCATGCCTCAGTAGTGATAAAGATATACAGTAAGAGAAGCTTCATGTTGTCATGTACACACAAGCAAAATCAACTTTAAAACTATTCTTCTACAGCAGTCAGTAATACCATGTTACTATTCTCTACCTGAATATGTACAATAACAAAACTGCATAGTCAAGAAACAGAGGCATACATAAAAAAATTGTGATATCTCAACATATACTGGAAATCTGCATGTCTTGCAGGTATGATGCAAACCAAATGACAGGCCAGGAGAGCGTAGTTGGTATGTTGATTGGGCTACACGCTGTACAACTGATGCGTCACAGCTCAATACCTCAAGTGGAATAAGATTTACCTCTGCTGCAAACAAAATGCCCAGTGTCGTTCTTGCACCACCTAGCCTCCTTCAATGGGTAATGGAGGCTCTTACATTGGTGGGCAAGTGGGACGAGAGTAAAGATGACCACTTACCCACAACCACAGCCAAGGTTAAAAATGATTTGAGCTATACTACCACTGTCCTAAGTGCCTTCATGTCACGCACAGGAACTTCACTTTACACACCAATTCAGATTCTACAAAAGTTAAGATGTAAATTAACACTAACCTGTCGGCTTCATCTAGGATGATAATTTTATGTTTACCCTGTGGCAAAGTAACCTTCTGTTGAGCAAACATTTTGATCTTGTTGCGTACAACATCGATGCCTCGATCATTTGAAGCATTCAACTCGAGCACTGCAGAACTGAAAGCTGGACCCAACTGAACACGAGCCAGACATAGGATTGTTGTTGTCTTCCCTACACCTGGTGGGCCCTGTGATAAGTACATTGTAACTATGCAGCTGTTGCAATATAAAGCAACTTCCATAATATCAATGAACATAAACAGATTATTTTCACAACACATGCTGCTGGACTGTCCTGCATTTCTTTAACATCTTCAGTGGCAAGCATGGGTTACTTTTGGGTGTGTCCAACGTCCAGACTAAGACGACTCAGGATGTTACGCTATACATTATACTTTAGTGACAATCACAAAGTCATTAATAATCAAGAAGCCTGCTGCAGCAGCCATTTTTGGACATGTGTTTGAGGGGTCTGACTTGAATCTTGGCCAGGACACTGGCTTTCCTGAGGGTTTTCATGGTTTTCTTTAGTCATTCTATGTAAATTTGAGGACACTACCATCATTACACCATGATTTTCTTCACTACAGAGCTGTTTTTACATAAAAAATTATTCATCTTACACATATATGGATTCGGAATTCACTGTAAACATAAACCTGTCACCAGGTTAAAGTTATGTTTTTTTAAGGTCAATTTGATCAGGTCTTGCTGTCATTGCATTCTCCCCAAAAACTCAATAACCAATTAGGAAGCAAGGAGGCTGGAAATATCTTCCTATACGAGCTGTGGCAGTTGATTTTTAAAGAAATAAATGTTCAAAAATAAACATACACTGCACTCACAAGTAACTTGTTATTAATGATGAACACACATATACAATGGAAAAAAATGAACTAAAATAAAAACACCCAGAATACAGATACACAATAAAAAATATGAACTGCTTACAAATGAACCACCTAATAATCAAACAACACAACTTTCTTTTTCTATAACAACTTTAAAAGTTCATACACAACTGACACAGCAGATGTATGGCACAAGGTCATGTGATATAAATCTAGAGTTATTGTTATGGGTTGCACGAATTACGAATACCGTGTGATACCCAACATCAGCACATGCGCAGTAATAAATAAAAATTGAGGATAGGGCTTTAAGTATCAATTTCTTTACACATAACAAGTTCTGTACAAGTATTTAATATCATGGACTGCATCTCTGATGCCCATGCTGACTGAAACACTTGCACCAAATGACAGGTTGCAGACATATCTGAACTGCTTTTATGTAGCACTTTTCTGAGAACTCACATACCAAGATTGATCCAGTCTCCTTGACACCAATGTCAAGGACAGATCAAGGCACATAAGCTAACTGTCCTAAGTGCATTATGCATCAACTATCACTTCTTTGCAGTAGAGTCCTTAAAAGTGGCTGGTTGCTCAGCTATCCAAGAAATTCCCAGCATTTTACACAATGTCTGCTGGGCCCTTAATCACACCACCAGACAATGCCTCGTTATTGGTCAGATTCTATGACATGACCATACAATGGGGAAAAGGGCTATTAAGACGTGGGCTGCTTGAGCTGAAATTTGCCATACAGACTGCAAGTCATGGCAGATAACTTCACTACTGTAACTTGGTATCACACATTCCAGGCTACTATCTGAACAGCATATCACAATAATTACCTTAACTTTGTCCAGAAAGATGAGTTTGCTACCAGGCTACATTTAACTTACAGCAATAATGATGTTTGGTACATTTCCAGTACTTGCAAAGACTTCAAGCCTTGCAATAGTATCTTCATTTCCAACAATATCCTTGAATGTGTGAGGCCTGAACTTCTCTATCCTGTAACGAACAATAAACCAGCCAAATCTCATTATCCTGGATTACAAAAGAATACAATTTTGGGAGTTTCAACCTTGAGACTGTCAAATAAACTTTCAAATGATAATGGTATGTGACCAAGCAGTGCTGGAACCTATGAACTAGGATAACACAGCTACCTACAAGGTTGATGAAAAATTTCTGATTTCAACATGAAAAGAATTTCTCTTTTTGCCACAAGGTCCAGACTAGTTCTGGGGCTCAACAAGCCTTCATTCAAATTGATTTCAGAGTCTCATTCCCTGGGAAACAATGTAGCCAGAGGTTCAACCTATACCTGCATCTATTGCCAAATTAAGAATGTGTGGTTTGACTCCTTGCCATCACATACCACCCTAGCATGCTCTACGTCCAAAGGGGCAACTCTACCATGACTTTTGAAAATAATTCAATGCTGATAAAGAAGTATGTGTGTGTGTATACATGTGCTTGCACACATAAGCATGCACAACCTGACACAGTTGGTGTGAAACACAATGCCAGTTGTGTAAGCCACAACCCTATAAACTTAGTATTCCCCCTGCCCCACACATATACAATACACATGCACAACTAAGTGCCATTCTACTTTGCATTAGCTTTACAGCCACCGCACATGGTGTCTGTAAAGCTAGTAAGAAACTCTCAGTATGTAGACCAGCAATCCAATTCTGATATGAATAGATTCACTTTCAAGAAGTTAAATTATGTGCTCTTAAACAGTAACAGATTAAAATTTGAGATAGGTCTGAAGCTTTGTCAATCTGAAATGGTAATACAGAAAACAAAAGAGTTTGGGGAACATTCAAGAGATATATAAAACCTCAAAGCTACAGAAAAATAGTTTATATTCTACAAAAAAATTACCTCAACAGGAATACAATTACATACTGCTTGTTACAAGACCTATTACTATACATCACTTCACATGAAGGCATTACTCAATCCCAACAACAGAAAAGCTAACTATATCCTGTATCTGGTAGGCTACATGTTCAGAAAGAAATGCAAGGCACAAATTACTGATCCATTTTGCTATCGAAGCAGTGACAAATACAAACAAGAGCACTATGCTGAAAAATGAACAACAGAACGGCCCAGAGTTAACCGTCTGTGAAAGGTATCGTTAACATTAAACGCGAAAGCCTAACTTGTATCACTACACAGAATACTCACCAGGTGCCATCAAAATGAACCTCAAACCTTCATGCTACATATGTTCGTTGTTATAGTGTCAGTAACCAAAACTAAAACCAGTAATCACCATAAAAAACAACGCATTTTGGAGAAAATAAAAAACACTATGGCACTTCGTAGCGTTAGTGAATACGACTTTTATTGGTCTCACCGATTATTAATAAAAGAGGCTCCCATTCTGTACTAATGCGTCCCTGCGAAACGATCTATTATTTCGCCACTTGAATACCGCCAAGGCATAACGTAGAAACTGGCATGTCAAAATACAAAGATGAATTACTTAATGAGGACTGACAGCATGCTAGCAAATATTGCAAGTGCATGCAAAGTGTTATATTTACCATGGAAGATTATGGTGGCTCTTCTTAATTTCTGTCACTTGCCCTGACGTCACTGTTTTCGACGTGGAGGGTTCATTTTCAGGGCTGTCGACCACCATAACTTCAACACCTTCACTTCCTCCGTCCGCCATTGTTAAGTTTCCTTTCTGGCGGGATAATACCCCAATCGCAATGATTGGAACTACAGAGAATAGCCCCTAGCCACGGAATAAACCTTTGCTGCTTTTAACTGTCTCACGCATGGATTAGGGGTCTCAACCACGGATAAGAGGTCGGTCCCATGAAATTATTCTACATGCTATATCCGCTGATACACTGTTACATTCTAAAATACGTAGTTGCTGTTTTCCGTATAATACAACTGCATGTCTGTTGTCGGCGGGTCTACAATTTGTACGTCAAAAAAAGGGAGGGGGGCATTTACCACTTACTGACCACTAAAAAGAGGAAATATTTTGTTTTCCTCACAAGTACATAAAAATACAAAATAATGGAGATTTTATTGGGAATATCTTAATTAATTAATTATTGTTTATTATTTATTTATTTAAGGTTGCCTGCTGTGAATATGATCAATCCATGGCTCGTCACATTTTTCATATGATTAGAAGTACACGAGAAGTTGATTTCATATAATTGAGAAGACGTTTGGCACTGCTGATGAAGGAATTGTCTCCTTTTCATGCAACTTAAAGTTCAGTGCCATGTTCACAAGTCTGCCACACTGGGCTGTATCCTGAGCTGGTTAAATCCAGTCCACATCCCACAATTTCTCACCCATTTTTGTATCTACTTCCAGTCTGTACCTAAGCTTCCTATGCTGAACCTTGGGGTTCCTCTGCTATTATTAGGGGAATGAAAATGTTTAGGCATAAAGCACACATGAAGTGTGTAGGAAATGTATAGAGACGTCAGTGAGACAACCTGAAAGGAAGAAACTACTTTATAGATGGCAGGATAATATTAAAATTGACCTTAAAAAACAGGACATGAAAACTTGAGTTTAATTCATGGAGCTTAGAATGGGGGCTAGTGGCAGACCCTTGAGGACTCTGTGATGAACCTTCAGGTTCCATGAAAGGTAACAGTAGGCTATCTTGTATGAATAAAAGAGCATGGCAATAACATGAAAGTGAAAGTAAAGCTAATTTGATAGTTCTGTAGGGTAAATATTTGCATAAGCAACATGCCTGCTTGCCAGAAATGTGCATGGAATTACAAACTCAGTTTATCATTTACCACCAACTGAAACTTTCTATAGTTATATGAATAGATACTGACTGTATTGTTAGAATGGACACCATTTTATCAAAGGAGTTCATGTGTCAATTGATAAGGTAACATGTTTGTTATACAAGTATTGCAGTTGTTCTGTAATTATGTCATTTAAATAGAGCTTCCAAATTTTCTAGACTCAACAACTCATTCTGGTTCCTTAGTGTGTTGCTTCATTTTGTATTTCTTTTGCTTTTTAATGTCATTGTTGATTCCATTCCTCTCTTTGTTTCATGCACAATGAATAGCTGTTGGCTGGTGCATTTATTTTGTTTACTCTTTTCAGTATCAGGACTTCCATTCCAGACCAGACCAGGTAAATTTCACTTTGTATTACTGTTGCTTTTTATTGTCACTGTTGACTCCATTCCTCTGTCTGTTTCTTACAAAATGAATGAGTCAGCTGATGCATTTATTTTGCTTACATTTTTCAGTATCAGGACTTCCATGCCAGGTAAATTTGTTTTATTAACTTACTAATGGACCAAAGAGACTCCTAATCCACGGAACAGGATTTCCTTGTGTCCGAAGTTTTCAGGCCATTGAGAAATTGTTGTAAGAACTGTTTTAATATTATATTTTTAAGCTGCCTCATTCCTCAAGGTTTCCCGAGCAAACAGTGTACTGTTTGTAATTTATCTTGTATTTTAATGATTGTCCTCATTGAACACAAAAGTGTAGCATTTGAAATATGGATTATCATAATCTCATCACAGTAACATCTAATAATTCTGATTATCAGGGCAACATTAATCTCTGAATTTGTGGCTTGAGGGCAGACATTTTTAGCACCTTCTACAATTTTAATTCTTGTATCTATATCTTTTTGTAAGTTATGAACATGTAGCGTGCATTCATGAGTTTGGAGTATGTACTAATCTTAAAATGTTTTTTCTTACTGGAAGGTTCGTTTGCTAAGATACAACACAACTGGCCTCTATTAACTGAAAAACGACCTTTGTTACACCTGACTATCTTATGAGTGTTGCAGGAATTCAGAACACCCACCAATAACCGATGTGTATTCCTTGCTACTTTCATATCTCAGTGTTCATTATGTATACTTATTACAGCAAATCTGAGTGCACTACAGCTACCACAATAGAGTAAGGTCAGAAAATACATTTCCTTGCATTTAGTCCTTAGCCTGACCTACTTCCCAATGTCGTCGGACAGAATCGATAGTGCCGTTGGAAAGAGGAGTCTGTTCATGTGCCGAATTCCAAGTGTTTTCTTGTTACAGAGGCTGCAACTTAGCATGTCAGGCGACGCGCGCGATTTCAACAACATGGAGACGCGAGCTGTCATCAAGTTTTTTTTTTTCTGCAAGGGAAGGCGCCGAAGGAAATTCACGCCATTCTGATAGAAACATTATGGGAACATGCACCATCGTATGCCACCGTCAAAAACTGGGTGGCCCAGTTTAAACGTGGTGACTTCTCCACCTGTGATGCGCCTCGTCCTGGACGACCGAAAACAGTGACAAACCCGGAAATTATTGATCAAATTCACGATCTAATCTCGGAACACCACCGGATTTCGGCTAAATCAATACCCAAGCAAATGGGCATCTCACGTGAGCGGGTTGGGTCCATCATTCATCAAGATTTGGAAATTCGAAAGCTCTCCGCGAAGTGGGTCCCGAAATGCCCGAACGTGGATCAAAAACGTCAACGGTGCCAGTCGTCTGAGCTAATTTTGGAATTTTTCGGTGCGATCCAAATGATTTCCTGTCGCGATTGGTGACAATGGACGAAACCTGGTTATATCACTATGACCCGGAGACAAAGCAACAATCAATGGAGTGGCGGCACAGTGGCTCACCCCGCCCCAAAAAATTCCGAGAGCAAAAATCCGCTGGAAAATTTCTCGCCTCGATTTTTTGCGCTCAAGACGGCATCCTCCTCATTGATTAGATTCCAAAGGGCCAAACTATCAACGCGGAGTATTACTCATCTCTGCTGGTGCAATTGAAGGACATTTTGAAGGAAAAACGCCGCGGGAAGGTCACCAAGGGGGTCTTGTTCTTGCAAGACAACGCTCCGGCTCACCGGGCACTTACAACCCATAAGAAACTGGCCTACCTGGGCTTCCAATGTCTTGATCACCCACCCTATTCTCCGGATCTGGCCCCGTCGGTCTACCACCTGTTTCCTGGACTGAAAAAACAATTGAAAGGTAGCCATTTTTCGCCCGATGCGGAGATCATTGCTGCCGCGGAGACCTGGTTGGACGGACAACCTTCTGAGTTTTTTTTTTGAGTGGTTTGCATAAGTCAGAGCAACGGACTAAAAAGTGTATTGAGCTACGTGGGGAGTATGTTGAATAAATCCCGACTTTGGTCGCTTAGCTTGTTTCCTTCCCAGTCGGGCTAAGGACTTATCAGCCTCCCCTGTACATATTGAAATATGCCTGTATTGCAACTAGTATATTTTTTACAGTAAACTCCCACATTGCCTGAAATGTATAGATACCACGCAAAATTTCAAGACAGTATTCAGATAATCATAATAGACGGTACTACCCCCATTCTAGACGAATTTATTCAGAATGGCAATATAAACAAGTTCTTGTTGTCTTTCCTGCAGAGTACCATATATATATATATATATATGTGTGTGTGTGTGTGTGTGTGTGTGTGTGTGTGTTGTTTGTTTAGTACTAATTTTATGCATGTTACTGTTAACCCAAAACTTGCATCTGCTGAACTTTATATTAATAAATGTAAATTTTACACGTTTTCAAATGCTTTAATTTCTGTTTCAGTTTATGATAAATCTCATCCGGAGCTTGGAAATCTTTTTCAAGGTGATATTATATTGTCAGAAGGAAGAAATGCGCTACTTGTGAAAGAATATTTATGGCCAAATGCAGTAGTTCCTTATGTCTTCCACTCCACCTACAGTAAGTTACTTCTGAAAGACCAGCATAAGAAAAACAGATGGTTCATTTTAGTGTTCCCTGCATGCAACAGTATTATATTTGATACGTTACATTACAAGTCTTGTTTATTTCATATCAAATAATACAATGTGGTGACATTAATACTTTTGAATGACAATTCATATTTGTACCATAAATTTGCATTTGGACTCCTATGATATTGATAATAATTGTGTTCCTAACTGTGCAGCTGAAGATGAGAAGGCTAAGGTAAGGGCTGGAATGAAAGGAATTGAAGACAAAACATGTGTGAAATTTGTGTCACACACTTCTGAAGCAGACTACATAGAGATCAGGAAAACCCCAGAGTTGGGATGTGGAGCCATGGTGGGTCGTTGGCCTGGACAGGGAGTCCCAATGGCTTTAAATTACCGAGCTCCAGAGTGTCTCCAAACAATTGGAATAATACAACATGAGCTGCTGCATGTTCTTGGGCTGTTCCATGAGCAGTCACGGCCAGATAGAGACGAATATGTCACTGTACTTTGGGACAACATCATTCCAGGTACAGGACATAATTATTATGTATTTGTAAGAGCAGAGCATGTCTTACATATGTCATCAGTCCTTACATGCTGCTGTGGTAGCTAATGCTGTCAGCAACCTGGAGGCTTGAGACCTAAGTTCAGTATGGATGATAACAGCCTGGTATACTTAATGTGCAAGAAAAAAGATGGGTAAAGGAGGGGGAAAAAATATGAGCGTGCAAACACACACACACACACACAAACTGAGGCAACATCATATCCATAGAAAGTAGGTCCCCTTGTATTCTAGTTGCAATTAGAAACATACAGTAAAGTTCCTTTAATCCGACACCCGATAATTCAGAAATTCTGAATATATGGCACTTAGGAAGAGTAGTCTAAAGACTGGAAGTTTTGCTTTTTACCAGACCAGAGTTCATCATTGAAACAGGCAGACCTCAAAGCCATGTTCAGGAAGTGCTTAAGGAGTGTCTGTACATCAACTATTGTTATCTCCTGATCCCTTGTCTCCTACTCCATCAAATTCTTCAGCTCTGTAAGACCCCAGAAAATATAGAAGAGGATGCTGATGACCCTGAACCAGCAGACACAGGAGATATCCAAATGGAAAACCGTTCTGATTTGTTGTAGAGCCCAGGTATAGGAGCAATAACAAAATAATACCTGCAAGAACTTAGGTCAGTATAGGTATCGCCTATAATCTGGAATATTCGATAACTTGGCCCCAGTCTGGTTCCCGGGGAGTTAAATGAACAGAATTTTGCTGTATTATCAAAATTTCCTCTCAGAAGAGTTTGGAAAACATTAAAATAAATGGGTGAAAAACCTGTTGTTACAAGAAATGCAGACACATTCTGATAAGATAAACAACACCTGGAAACATATGTGCTGTTATGAAGTTTCTGGACCATATAGTAAGAACCTTCTGGGTATGCCACAACAAAATGGTAAAAATTATGGATATTTTGGGGGGACTTGGTGCATTGTTCAAACACCCTGAAGAAAAAGGCAGCCAGTTCTATTGATATGCTGGCAATATTCACCATTTTGTCACAGTGATATATGGAGGATGCAATATGTATTGAACATGGACTCATATTTTTGGAATGTTGTTATTATGTGGGTTGAGCTACATCATGCTCTTCAGTTTTATTAGACTTTCTTGCTAACTACTTTCTTATAGTTGCCCTGAGGTCTCCGACTTTCTTCCACTATTTTCAACTTTCTCTTTCTCTTAGAATGCTCTTCCAGTTGTTAATGGAAGCTGAGATCACAAACAAACTTTGAAATAAGTATTGTTATTTGTGCAAAAATAGCAAATGTCAAGTAATCATGGCTAGAATTAATAGTAAATAAAATTTTAACAAATCACACTAGATAATGTTACTGGTGTATAATTCATCAGTTACTTTCACAAAACCAAACACTTTACATGGTTGCATGACATTATTTTCTATTTTCTAAAAAATTATCTTTGTTAAAGTTTCATAACATATTTTAAAAATGTATTCCCACACAGAGTTTCTGGACCCTGAATGTTGCAGTGTTGTGCACAAAATGGGTCCAATGTTCCCACCTGAAATGTCTGCTTGACTACTGTGACAGGAACATAAGAGTACAAGGATAGGACCACCATACACAAATGAGATGATCTTACATAATTCTACCGAATTTGTGAATTGGTACTTGTAAAAGTGGTGGGTCAATGCATGAACTGAGGCAACAGATGACAGACTGGACACAAATTTTATGAATGGGGATAGAAAAAACTTACCTAATTAACTGCAAAATGGGAATTCATATTCATAACAAATAGAATAAACAATCTTTTGTTAACTACTGGCATAAATGGGCTACTGCCAACCTCTAATCAGGGAAATTTTAAACTACTAGGGTAAGTAAGTATCCACACACAATTTTTATAATTTATTTCAACAACAGCAGAGACCTTACAATTATAT
>Ga0123352_10014374_pt1 | contig 12605 bp, 8 predicted proteins | sample TergutLab28metaG_FD_89700 | JGI IMG/M metagenome (GOLD analysis project Ga0123352, IMG submission 89700) | Labiotermes labralis P1 segment gut microbial communities from Petit-Saut dam, French Guiana - Lab288 P1 | ecosystem: Host-associated > Arthropoda: Insects > Digestive system > Gut ... | reverse complement strand
TACTTTATTAATTTTTTTATAAAAAAAAGGAAACTTCCCAAGAATAAAAAAGGTTTAAAAAAAAGAAGAAAAAATGAAAAGTGCCAAAGGTACAAAAAAAAAAAAAAAAAAAAAGGGTTATGATGAAATAGCAAGTAAAAACTTAAAAACTTGGGCATCTCTCAGTCACCCATTAAGCTACTTTTATAATCACTTGCTGTGTACTGGTATTTTTCCTAGTCATCTTAAATTTTCAGTAATAAAAGCACTTTGCAAGGAAGGAGACAAAATTAGTATGACAAATTGGTGAGCAATGATAGACTGCAGAGCAGATCTCACTCACCAAGTTGGATCATAATTCACCACATGTATCTTCTATGTTCATCATTCTACAGAACTATTCTCTGCGTACAACATTTATCTTGTAATATTTTAAACTCATTGATATTAATACTCTTTAAACCGTGAATTTTAACCAAAAATTATATTATTTTTAATTTTGGACTAACTTTGACTTATTGTCATTGTATACTTATTCTCATCATCCTGAAGATGGGGAAAAGCTATAGTTAAATAGATAGGCATTTATTGTCTAACATTTCCAAAGTAAGTTACTGAAAGCAGAAATTTTCTATACTAAAGGAATTGCACATATGTAAGAACTTGCTTTTTTAAACTAATAAAAAAAAAAAAATTCCCCGGCCAGCCCGCCCAGATGCCTTGGCTATACACCTAAGGCCCCTGCGTCAAGTCCCTATTATTTAAGACACAGCAACCTGAAGTTGGGCTTACAATTGCTGTATCCTGCTTGTCCAATTAAATGCACAATTATGATTTTCGCAGATATTGCCAATCGTTACTCTGTATTTTTTCCGATGATATTCAATAACTAAGTATATCGTCTGATGGGGAAAATTGTATTTTCAAGAACGAAATATATTTCCCTTCTTGATCTCATAATCCAACATACAATTTATTATTCGCGCCTGCTTTGTAGTCGTAATATTTGCAGAAACATCTTTGGGCAGCTGACACATACGTGGCGCGTATTGTGATTTCCTACGCTAGGTGCCAGTGCGATCCATGGTGAGTACAATATAATTTCCAGTTACTCCAGGGGTCGTATGTGAGGATCACGGAATGAACGTACTCCTGCATGGTCCCTGATGTGTAGTGAACTAGATGATCTGTGAGAAGTAGATAGCCATGAGTGTGGTGCATATGAACGCACCCTCGTGATTCGTGGTGTCAGCGCTCTGCAGTAACACAAAAGTTATAGTCTGATTCGAAAGAAAAGTGAAAGGAAGCCTGTTTTTTGGTAAGCAGTATTATACCCAGTATCTTGAATGAAACGAATGATTTTACGTTTGGCGCCGTGTCTGTAAGAGTTTTTGTAAATGATGCAATAGCATCCTTCATAGTTTGCAAGTCGCGGTATTTATACTAGGTGATCTGTGCGGTATTGTAGGTTTTTTGTTCTTCAGTGGCTCCCGCATTCAGCGAGAGTCGGTGCAGGTATTGTATGTTGTTTACAGCGGGTTTTCGTCGTTTTAGTCAGTTGCAGACCCATAACTGAAGTAAATTTTCACACGCAAGAAACAACATTGCATTATCGTTTGTTCCATTTTAGGTGAATAATGTCTGGGATTGCCATTGCTAGATTAGCCGAGGAGAGAAAAGCATGGAGAAAGGACCATCCTTTTGTAAGTACAGTTTTTCGTTCATGAAAAGTTGCCTGCCCTTTAATAAGTGGTTCGGTTTTAAGGTATTATTGTAATTGTTCGTAGGGTTTTGTAGCAAGACCAGTTAAGAATGCTGATGGCAGTCTGAATCTAATGAGCTGGGAGTGTGCTATACCTGGAAAGAAATCGGTGAGTTTTTTAACAGGAACTTTGTTCGCATACGAGAGTTGTGTTGTTTCCAAAAGTTGTGTGCAACATGGTTAATTATATTTCATCTTGTTCCACCCCCTACAGAATTTTATGTTTCAAATTACAGGCTTTGTAAAGTTCAAATAAATGTGCCATGACAACTGCAACAAGTATGACGTTCTCTTATTAGATTGCTAATCAATAGCCACTGCCTTTAACAAGTCACGACATAACATATTTTATATAGAAGTGAAGCTTTTTGTGTAATGCTCAAACATTTTCTTGATTTTGCTTCCATGGTTGTGATGGAGCATTGTTTTTCTATCCATCGTTTACTCCCACTGACCCCCTGTAACAGTTATCCAGAACTTTTCATGACTGTTTGCCATGCTGATTGCAAACATAAATTTAAAGCTGAAACATAGAATAATAGAATTGTAGTGTTACATATTTGTTTAAATATACTTACATATAGAGAGCATTAAATTTTTGTGCATTTCATTTTTTTATTTGACTTTCCAAGTTGTCATTTGTGTAAACACACTAGCACTTAGTAAAAGTACGCTAATAATATAAGTGAGGACAGAATCAAAGTATTAGTAATATACCTCTATCTTACCATTTAATAATGGTAACAGCAAATGATCTGAAAGGCCTATGATGGCCTATACTGATTAGAATGAAATGACAGGTTGTAAGATAATCAAAATGACGTGTAATTTTGACTTTACATATGTAGACACATCATGTCTTGGAACACATTGGCATACATTTGCAGTAACCATCATCATCATAAATGAGTCAGACCAACAGCCAGAGTGCCAACTTTAATGAAAGACAGCATCACTTGTTATGTTAAACCACTCATGTATATGAAATGTGTGGCTGTAGTAGGAAAACAGGGCCTCATAGTTATATCAAGGAATGTGCTTATTCTGATACGTTTGGTCAACTTAATGGAAGACCTCAGCGTTTTTGGATTACGGGCTACTGCTGTAGTGAGTGGAGTTTCCCAACTCGCTGTTAGGTCTTTGGTGTGACCTTAGTCATCCCAGTCTCTCTCCTCTGAATATGTCATATGATGTGCATTCTGGGTATAAACCACCTGACACAAGTAGCTAAGAGTGCAGATATGTGGTAGTGTACAAACCAGTGGCTGAAGTCTGTGGGATGAAGGTAGTCCTTTTCAGGCATCAGTATCAACACCATGGGAGTGAGTGGCTGGATATTTTGTAGCTGTCTGTCTTAAGGGGGAGTGCACAATTGCATGCTCATCAATTCTATTCACATTCTGTGAAAATAAAGAATTTCTGCCCTCAATCAAAATGACCAAGCAGGACTCAGAGGAAATCAAGAGGGTAGTTTAATACCTTGTTTATGAGTGCTGAATCTGTGTTTATACACGCCAGACTCAGCAGTCAAGGGGGTTAGGCACAGGATTTTCAAGTCAATAGATGAAGGTTCCTGCCTTGTCAGAATCAGTTATGTTACTTCCATATTTAATTTTATAGCTTTTATTTCTGTTTCATTTGTTTTCCTATGTATGATTTTAATGCTTATTTGTTATTTGAACATACCTTTTCAAATACCGAGATTAGTCTTTTATTTACATTTTACTGAAATTATCTACTTACATATGTGTAATGTAAAGTAAAGAGTATGTTTAAAAAAAAAAAAAAAAACAAGCATTGGACAAGGTGCAAACTTTCACATTGGAAGTCCCATGTCGTAACCCCAGTATCACTGAACCGTATAAGTTTATGTAAAGAATCTTCAGTCATAGGCAAGGTACGAAACTTTCCCCTCAGTTGTACCTGGAATTCATGAATGTGGATTGTACTTCTTGGTCATCTTGCTTTAGGGCAGGAATTCTTTATGTTCAAAACCATTCAGTGACAGTGCGATCATGTTCTCCACTTATTACTATTTAGAGGGCCAGCACATGTGTATATGCTGGCCTACTCTCACTCCTTAGTGGTGCAAAGAAGTTCCTAATTGAAACCAGCTCTGTCATTTGAAAGAGAAGTAACTTTTCCCTTCTTTTTGCATGTCATGGGTATGGTATCTTCAGCAGAGTTGGCCCTCTTTCTCTTCTGGTTGTTGCACTGGAGGTTTTGGCTGCGTGGCTTGACGAGGTTTGGAGTTTTCTTCTGTGTTGAACTGCAGCAACTTCATTATACCAGATGGAATGCTAGCACAGTTCTCAATTAGAGTGAATATCTCCTAGGCATCCACGGTTTACTAGAGATCTCTTAGAGTAAGCTGAGCATCCTCCCTGATCACAAGTCAGTCCATGCCATCATTTTGTTGCTTAGAAGATGTTTAGCGCAGCTTTATGATATTTTATAGAGACCTGTTAACCAAGTTAGCAACTACCCAGGTGTTGGGTAATTCTTGCATAAATATTTGATACCATGTGTCTGATGTTTTCGGAACTTGGCACAACCTGCATTCCATTATTGGTATGTCCTTTTGAGTCTTAATACACTGAATCGTTCAATGCAAGAAGGAATTACCGGCTCTCAGAATTGCTCAGATTGAATCCAAGTTAATGAAAGGAGTGAATAATTCAGTAGCATGAATCAGTACAAAAATTGAATCTTCTCAGACCAAACCAGATGAATGAATAGTAATGACTTGAATCAGTCTGTAAAATATAATACCCATGTGACTGTTTTGAATGTAAGACTTGTAGCTCAAGGTATAGGCTCTTCCTTTTGGATAGCACCACACTTTACACTCCTGTCCCTTACTCCCACTGTAAGATTTACATATCTGGCTTTGGCTTCTTCCCATTACAGTGCTCCATACCCCACCTCTTCATTTCACCATTCTAAGACCTCTCTCCTCATACATGGCTCATTTACCCTGAAGGTGGCAGTTGCACCATGTTTTGAAGTATTGGAAGAACTTCAGCACATGACACAATGATAAGCCCAAAAGCTAAAAGTACACATTGAGGAGAGGCTGTGAAATCCCAGTAATAAGAGGTGCAATATGTTTTGTTGTTTTAAGGAGCGGCTAGTCTGGAACGGTAAGAAACATGTATGGTAGTCGTGGACTGGTGGGGATGTGGGTAGGAAAAGAGGAGTCAAATATAAAAAGTTGTGGTGTCAGGTGATTTTATGGTGTGCCTGGTTTGAGTCTTGCCTTGGAAACCATTGTGATTTAAGTTATTGAATACTTGCCTTTAGTGTTGTCATGTGGATGTTCAGATAGACTGTGACCCTAACTGTACCATGTACCAACCCATGATTCTTACAGACTGAATTTGTGATGTTTGTAGAGTCTTTATATTTTATTTTTCAGACTCCATGGGAAGGTGGTCAGTATAAGCTTCGAATGATCTTCAAAGATGACTACCCATCCAGCCCCCCAAAGTGTAAATTTGAGCCACCTCTGTTCCATCCAAATGTTTATCCATCAGGTAACAACTTTGATTCGTTTGGTGGGATAAATACATTGATACTTTGTGACAATCAGGAATTATTTCTCCATATAAGTTTAACTACCAGATTAAAAGTCAGAAGATTTGTCTGGTAACATATTTTGTAATTTGATTGTGCACATGTGTAGAATTCAAGGGGGCTACCAGATTTTGTAAAGTGAACTTCACTCTTTATTTGACATAAAATAGTAAATAAATCTCTTTACAGGTAAAAAGAAACCTAGCATCTGCACTTTTGATAAAGTGACATATGCCATGATATGCTAGGGCTGTTGACAAACCATTTCATTCTCTTACTTGCACTTGTTTAGCATAAAACAGTAACTCACCACACGGCTGTTTGAAAACAAGAGAACACTTGACATTGAAAATGATGTGGATGTTATTGCCCATCTGGACATGTGACATCTGGTCAACTTGTATGTGTATGGCTTGCTTACAATGTACAGTATAACAAATTACAGCAAAGCCCTCTCAAGGTTTTTTTTTTTGACATGTGGTTTATCAAGCAGGAAGACTGCTTAAAAGGGTAAGCTGAAAATGTGTCATACTGTAATTCTCGATTGAAATTTACATTCACTTTACCAGTGTATTATTCCATATAAATTATGCCTTAATGATTGATTTGCCCCATCAGCATACAGAGTCAATTTCTTCAGTGATTTTGACACATTCATGAGTGTGAGTCACAGAGACCTTGCAGCCTTTCAGATCAGCAGTATGGGAACAAGTTGGCTTGTGGACTTGGTATATAGCTTGAGCATCCCAGCAGAAAGTGACTACTTTGGTTTCACATAAAGTAATGGCCCTGTAGACTGATAACAGAAGGGCCATTTTTTCCACAGCTAGGACACATCATCAGTTTCAGGCAGGCACATTTTTGTGCAGACTTCTGCCATTTTTCTTATGAGAGTCTGAACTCAGTTTTTATTTTGGTACTTGGGTGTGTGGCATATGACAGACTTCGCACTGTGTTTATTTGAATGAATGTCAGAATATTAGTGGTCTGGTAGGAGTCTTTTTCTGGACAGAATAACTATTAACAGTCACTAATGATACAAATTAAATTTATACTTTTCAAATTTAGAAAGTGTGAAACAATTTTACAGAAAAGGAAACCAAATTACTCTTGTAACATCATTGATCTGCATAACATGCACCAGGTGATGAGTCATTGAAACCAGTAATCACTAGCAAGTCATTACACAACAGTGTGTTTATTTAACTAGGAATACATCAGCTTCTGGCTTATGCCGATGATTTTAATATACTGGGAGGAAGTATACATACGCTAAAGGAAAACGCAGAAGCTTTAGTAGTTGCTTCTAGGGAGATTGGACTGGAAATAATTGCGGATAAAACTAAGTACATGGTTATGTCTCAAGATCAGAATGCAGGACAAAATCACAGTGTGAGGATTAATAATAGTACCTTGGAGAGGGTGGAAGAGTTTAAATATTTGGGAACAACTTTAACACATCAAAATTCTATTCCAGAAGAAATTAAGAGCGGATTGAGGTTAGGAAATGCTTGCTATCATTCGCTGCAGAATCTTTTGTGTTCTAGGTTGCTATCCAAAAATTTAAAGATTAAGATATATAGAACTATAATTTTGCCAGATGTTTTGTATGGGTGTGAAACTTGGTCACTGACATTGAGGGAGGAAAGGAAGCTGAGGGTGTTGGAGAATATTTGGACCTAGGTGGGATGAGGTAACAGGGGAATGGAGGAGACTGCATAACGAGGAGCTAAATGATTTGTACTCCTCACCCAATATTGAGCAGGTTATAAAATCTAGAAGAATGAGATGGGCTGGGCATGTGGCACGTATGGTTGAGGAGAGGGGGGCATATAGGGTCTTGGTGGGGAAACCAGAGGGAAAGAGACCACTGGGGAGACCTAGGTGTAGATGGGTGGATAATATTAGGATGGATCTCCAGGTGGTGGGATGTGGGTATATGAACTGAATTGGGCTGGCCCAGTATAGGGATGGGTGGCAGAGGCTTGTGAGTGCGGTAATGAACCTTTGGGCTCCATAAAATGAGAGGAATTTCTTGACTAGCCGCAAACCAGTTAGCTTCTCAAGAAGGACTCTGCACCATGGAGTAAGTAAGTATAGTTAGTTTAATGAGGGCATATCTCACCTGACAGCAAGAGCAAATTGAGGCAGAAAGTTAGGTATTACAGTCTAGCAAAAGAATCTTTGTTACAATGACTGCAGGTACAGTGTGTCTGTCTTTGTTGGATGAGGAGAAGGACTGGCGCCCAGCAATTACTATCAAGCAGATCCTTCTTGGAATTCAAGATCTTCTGAATGAGCCTAATATTAAAGATCCTGCCCAAGCAGAGGCCTACACCATTTATTGGTGAGTAAAGTTTTTGTGGGTACTTACTGAACGGGAATATGTGTGAGAAGAAAAATTAAAAAACTAGTGTAATGCATACCATCTTTATGTTTTGTACTCTCCCAATTATTTTGCATCCTGTTGAGCTCTGGGTATAGCATTGCACTATCACCACTCCTGTAATAGTAACTAATAACACAATGTGTCCTTTGATTCTTGATGATCTTGTACTTAAATATTTACAGGAAACAATAGGACAACAAGAATTGTGTGTACTCTTTCACTTATTAGATTATGGTCACATACCAATACATGTGTCAGTGAAATGGTTCTGTAATAGTGAGTTGGGTCATTTGTAGTTTTTGTCAATTGTGACCGTTGTTGGCGGGGGCAAGAGATATTCCTCTTTTCCAAGATATTGAACAGTCACCTTCATCTGTTTCCAACATAACTCACTCTGTATGCCCTCATGGTGTGGACATGGAGAGCTCTTACCTATATTACTGGAACTATTGTTTTATGTCGCGATCGATTCAGTACAGATGCTGGGTATATCCTTAGAAGCACCTCTCATTTGATATATTGTGGACATACATGCAGACCAGGATTATTGCTGGTGACCTTTTAATGTAAACTTATATCCTACTTAATCTTATGTACTTCCAGGTTTATGTTTATTGTTGTGGGAGAGGACATAGTTTTGCAGGATTCAGTCAATGACAAGATTTTTAAGGTTTTAAGTTTTTGCTGTCAGATTACAGTAGGGATGTTCTTTGCACATTAGACATGACAGAGTTTACTGTTGTGTGTAGCTACATAATTGTGTGTGCTTTTGTTAACACTTAATATCATGCATTTCTCTCTTTGTGGATTTCTAAAATGTGTTCCTCATTTGTAGTGCTTCTTTAATTGGTGACATCTGAAATATCTCCTCAAATTAACTGTTGATTCTTAATGAAGGTATCCTACGATCATGGGATTGGTGTTCCAAATTAGAGGTACCAACTGCCACTGCAATGCTGGATGTACGTGGCCTGCTCAAAAATTATCCAATCAAGGGCTGGGAAAAAACAAACTAAGTAACCTATGGTGTTTCAGTCCTAATCCCCTTCCAAGTAGTCCCCTTCAGACACCACACACTTGTTCCAGCAGTCCTTCCATTGTCCGGAGCACTTCTGGAACCGACTCTCTGGAATTGCCAACAGCCATGTTATTGCATTTCATTTTATCTCCTCCATGTCTTACAACCTATTCCACTTCAACAGCATTTTCATCTTTGAGAGTTGAAAAAGGTCACATGGCGCAATGTCCGGTGAATAGAGGCTGCAGCACATGTGGGATATGAAGTTTAGCCAAAACATTCTGGACAAGTGGACAGGGTGTTCAGTGCCGCTGCCAGTCATTTCACTTTCATGACGCAGTTCCCTTGCACCGCACCACATAACGCAGCCATCAAAAAACTTCAACATATTACTTTTTGTTAACAGTGTGACCTTCTGGTGCGTACTTATGGTGAACAAAGCCTTTGTGATCAAAGAACACTGTCAACATCACTTTCACCTTGCTTTGAACTTAGTGTGCCATTTTTGGCCTCAGAGACTGTCGAGTCTTCCATTATGATGACTGGACTTTTGTTGCTGGGTCATACCAGTAGACCCAAGATTCATCACCAGTGGTTATTGTCTTCATGAAGTTTGTGTCTTGATTAGCATACTGCTGCAAATCTCCGGCTGCTGCAAGGCCAGTCTCTTTCTGCTGGATTGTCAGCAGTTAGGGATAAATTACATTGTGAGTTTCATGCCTAAATCTTGTGTCAGAAAGGACTGTATCAAACCAAATGAAAGCCCCAACTCGTCAGAGAGTTGTCTAGTTGTTATTCTACAGTTATCCAGGATGGCAGAATGTACTTTGTCAATCATCAGTTCGTGCTTGTTGGGAGACTGCTTGAACGTTCATCTCTGTCAACTGACGTCCATCCCTCTTTGAATTGTTTAAACCACTCCATAACTTGCGTAAGGCCTATTGCCTTATTCCCATAAGCCTTCTGAATCATATCGTAGGTTTCTGATCATAAATGTCCAAGTTTGGAGCAAAACATGATGCAAATGTGCTGCTCGACTGTCTCAGTCATTTTCAATGCAACACACACGACTCACACAACAGGTTTTGGCTGATTGCCAGGTACTATGCAATCCAAATGGGAGGCAGTTACTCACACATACGCACGTATATCCAAGGCCATACATGCCCAACTCCTAGCCCCAATCACCTTATGTAAAAAAATATATAGTCAGATACTTTTTGATAGGGACACATACTACTATGCTTGAATTTTATTAACACTCATGTACCTAGGCCTGCATGTACTACTTTCCATTGTAATCGTTACCTCTGTTGAGGCATTTGTTTCTACAGGAAACTACTGTGCCAAAGCTCTTAGTGAAGAAGTCTGCATCAAGTGCATGGAGCCAGTTTATTATTCTTGCAGCACTAGGCTTACTGAGAGGCCAGACTAAGAGAAGCTGAGACAGTTCTGTTTTCATATCATTGTCCTCCATGACAGTGTGTCTTCCACACAGCCCAGGTGACCAGTGGTTTGTGGAGATTGGATCGGAGGTGTTGCAGTATCTACCACACAGTCCAGACTTGGTACCTTCAGACTTCAGTTTTTTGGGCCTCTCAATTTTGCTGCAGGAGTAATCAACTTGCTCCATGCACTTGATGTGGATTTCTTCATCGAAGGCATTGTTGCACTAGTTGCGCACTGGAATAGATTCCTCAGTAGAGACAGTCAGTATGTGAAAAGTAGTGTGCATGTCTGTGTAGTATATGGGTGAATAAAATTTTTTCATATTATTATGTGCATTGTCACAGTGGCAGTTTATACTTACTTTTAATTCATGCCATATATTTGGTTCATTGGAAATGGTCGTTGCCTATTTACAGCATGTATCATGACATTTTCCAGAAGAGACTTAAGAAAACCATAGAAAATCTAGTCAGGTTAGCATTGTGCCTGATGATGATGACGATGATGAGTGCATTACTTCAGGATATATGTTTGTTATTATGGGACAGTAATGTATAGGGACATATATGCATGTTATGCCCTGGACGCACTAATTTGACATAATCACAAGGAGATCCAGGCATCTAGCATATAGTTGTTAAATACTGTGGATCAGTTTTAGTTCCTCTCAAAGACTTGCTACACATTGATTGTAAGTTTGTTGACTAGAAGTGATATTGTAAATATACTAATAGTGTTGTGTTTTAAATTGCAAAGGATAACATTATATGTTTACAGCTTGTACTGCATATATAGAAGGCTGATAATCACACGATTTATGTCTGTGCCAAACCACCATTAGCACAGCATTCAGAAGGTCCTTGTTTCAATCCATGACTAGCCAGCAATTTAAAAGAGACTGAAATATCTGCGGTATGGACTTTTTGCAGTAGTGGAGGTTGATATTGAGGTCTAATGTGTTTTGATACCTTGTAGTCTGGCAGGTGGGTTCAGTGTTGTGGAGGACCATACTGCCCCCATCTGAAGCATGAAGATCTTTCATTGGCAGCTGTGGCATATAGTCTGCGGATCATTTTAGATTGTCCAAGTTATGTTAGAGCTCAGTTGAAACCTGATGGCACACGGTGACGCACGGTAGGGGAAGTGAAGGGGAAACATGCGAGTGGAGTGAGTAGCCAGTAGTCTTGCACTCTACCTTAGAACATGGTGTATCCAGCATTACTACCATTACTACCGCTGATGCGCACACCTTGGTTGCCAGTAGTCGACTGAACTGACCCCCCTGCCAATTTAAATGGACTCATCCGTTTCGCTGAAAGACCAAATCTGGTTTCTGCACGTGTGCCATTATGTTTCAACCGTGCTCTACCACTGAAGTCCATTTGATGACATTTTCTTCATTTTAAACTCTGTGAAGATAATTAGAATATTTTTGCCATCAATTTGATCATCATTCAGCATGTGGATCCATTCTTTTAAAAACCATATTTGTCAGGTGAAGTTTATTGTGCAACTGCTTTTTCCATATCAGTTTGACATGCATTTGTCCATCAAATTTAACAATTTCTTTCATTCTCTCAGCATTCTTTTGGGCTACAGAACCCACTTGTTCATGTCCATCAATGAACTTGTCTTCTGCCACTACTTTGACTATTAAAACAGACAGAGATTGTCATGTCAGACAAAGCAGGATCACAGGTTGCTTTCAGCAGGCTTTTCTGAATTTAAAAAAAAACCTGATAAATCCTGTAACTTTAGACTTCAGATTTGTTTGTATGGTGAATGCATATACCCAAAAAAAATCTGTTCCGTAAATATTTGAATCAGACCTTCATGCGTGCATGAGCATGTGTGTCCTTTTAACAATCTGGCATGCTACCACAGCTTTATTTTTGAGATCAGTGGAAGTGTTTGTTTTCTGCCTGCTGTCCTTTGCTCAGTAATCACCGGCTACATTTATGGACATATGTTTTTAATTTTTCAGTCAAAACCGCCTGGAATATGAGAAGAGGGTTCGTGCTCAAGCCCGTGCTATGGCCCCCCAGGAATAATTCTCAAAGTGAATTTCATGTGGTTGGATATTACAAAGTGAAGTAAAAAAAAGACCTACTTGTCTAAGACATAAGACTGAGAAACTTAATGGAACTTAACTTTCACGATAAATACATGACTGAGCAGTTTTGTGCCCCTTCTATTGACAATGTTAAGGTTTAACAAAACGTATGCTAGTTATTGTGTATGCTGTATTTAATGTCTGTTGTGCAACATGATAAAACCACTACTTCATTATCATTGCAGTGAGAGTGAATGATCTTTCTTTCTTTATTTGTTGTGCCATTTTAATAAGTCATCTTTTTTAACCTTTGGTCATTCTGCGTATGTCATATTTGTATGGTGTTTGGAGACCTCCCCCCCCCCCCCCCCTTTGTTTT
>Ga0123352_10014373_pt1 | contig 12605 bp, 14 predicted proteins | sample TergutLab28metaG_FD_89700 | JGI IMG/M metagenome (GOLD analysis project Ga0123352, IMG submission 89700) | Labiotermes labralis P1 segment gut microbial communities from Petit-Saut dam, French Guiana - Lab288 P1 | ecosystem: Host-associated > Arthropoda: Insects > Digestive system > Gut ... | reverse complement strand
TTTCCAGCTTCCTCAATCAAATTCCTCATCAGAAGGAGCCTGAAATCTCAGTGGGTATATTTAGCCCCACATGAAGATAACAGTATCCAACTGTTGAGTACTGTTAGGTCCAGAAGGTGGAAAAATAACTTTGTGGTCCACTTGAATGTACGTTGACTCATCAAATAGCTGTTAGCCATACGATCAGAATTGTCGACATAACCCATGTGTCGGTTGTATCGTTCCACGATGTGAGGTTTCATGGGGCAGTTGCTGTCGTCACAACAATTTCCTTCTGCTGGTGGTGGGTCCATGTTAACTTCTCGTCTGTCCTTCCAAACTAATGCGGTCAAACCTCTCCTAATCCTCACCCCTTTTCAATTTCAGTTGTTTTGGTCCAAAGTCACTGGACATGTCTCTTCTGTTGGGCTGCACTGTCCCGCAAGAATTTATCTTACGCCTGTCCAAATCATCAAAAAGTCGGGGGGACAAAAAGAAATTGTCTATAAATATTTTGTGTCCTAAGCCTTCAACACTGCTAGTGAAATGTCTAACAGTTGCATGTGTTGCAGTCATGTTGTCAGTGGTGGAGTGTGAGTCTCTAACCAAGTACACTCTCATGTCATATGTATACCCTGATTCATCGCAGAGTTTGTAAATATTTATGCCGAAACTTTTCTTTTCTTTGGAATGTACTGCCTGAAGATAACCCTCCCCTTGAATTTTACAATTACCTCGTCCACTGCCAAATGCTCCTAGGGGTTATAGAATTTAGCATAGGCCTCATTCAGCTTGCAAAGACAGTCCTTAGTTTCCATAGTCGGTCATATTCTTCACCTTCGTCAGGTCTCTGTGAATTGTCTGCAAAATGCAGAAAACGCAGTATGTGTAAAAATCTGTCCTGTGCCATGGTCTCGCCGTAAAACGGATTGTGTAGCTGTCTTAAGTCTCGACCAGCAGTCATGTAGTGTGTCTTTTAATTCGTGTCCCATCTGCAGAGCTAAGGCAACGAAAGTCATCATGTCTGGCAATATAACGTCAGGCAGTCGGTGGCTAGGTCCAGCTTGTCTGTCTAAGTTTTGCTGGTAGTACACGTTGGTCTGTTCAAACAGCAGATGAAAAATTTCTGTGAAAAACATCAACAACACAGACATTGGTGAGCTGTCTTTGTTGATGTGTGAAGCCTCACTTTTTTTCACACCTTTTGCTGGACCGGACAAAAGGATGATTTGTGTTCCTTTCTTGAGGCAGTCCTCAGGTTGGTAATCCACCACTTGTTGCAGCCTGTTTTTCGATCTGCTGAGGCTTCTTGTTCTTGTTGGTGGTGGTGTTGATCCTCTTCTTCCTCCTCCTCTTCAAAATCGTTTTCAAAATCACTAGCCTCAGAACCTGATTCAGAGTCTGTCAGCAACCAGAATTTCACTGTTACCTTCCTCATCAAGTGTTATTTTTTTTCCCGGCCATTGTGATAGACATTTACAATGGACTGCTTTGTTTACACTCCTCTGTAGGTCTGGTACAGTTCAGGAACGTAATGCAGCTTACATATGAACGTCTTCTACAGTGACGACAAAACAAATCTAAAGCTACGATGTAACTGCGTATGAATTTCCAGCTATTCGAGGGTGCCCAAGATGATGTTACTAGATTGATGGTTGTATGTTGCATGTTACTACCCCACAACCCCTACAGATTACCCCAGCACTACAAGAGACGTGTGTGGGCCCTTCTGTAGCTGTAAACATCGAGTTTTGTGGATATCTCCGATTTTTGAGCATTAGTTTTGTCTGAATTATATGGGTACAGTACGCCACTGACAACCTTTCTGGTTAACGACGAGTGTTCACTTCATAGGCCAGTGCTGATATTACAACCCACAGTGAACCCCAGAGCAAGCAATATTGAAAGCGAGCATGTCAGAACCATATTAGTCAGCTGGGAAAAAGACACAGTTACAGGAAGTGGTGACATATATATGTGTTTGGGAGGTGGAGGGGGTACATTCCGGCCCTTGAATGAAAGCCTGACCTTCAAGAGTCCAGATGCATAGTGATTCACAGCAGTTAACCGAATAGGAGTGAACAAAATTCTTCCAAATTTTGATACACTGTTTGCGGCCACTTTGGTGGCCGTTCGGCTACTTTAAGGGCTCACTGCGTGGCCACTTTCATGGCCGTTCAGTGTTAATGGGTTAATCCAGTTATTGCAGCTCTCTTTGTTCTGTAAAGGGAAAATTAAAATTAAACAGGTTAGGAAATTAACATTTTAGACAATAAATTGTGTAGAAGTTATTAATATTTTCTGTGCAATGAACTTTACAGTTAGGATACTGCACTAATATTATGAGAACCACATAGTTGGGGAAACCATCACAACCCCTACTCCATTCAAAACTGAAGTGTGGTCAAAGACTTCTCTGCATAAAATGAAAGCATTTCTTCAGTCCTCTACAGAGTAGAATAAGGCTTGCCAAAACAGCAGATGCCAGCTACTTGAATAGGTAGCCTTACACATTTGTCTTCTCTTATCTGGCAGCACCACTACCTGACCAGGTGAATATATAGGAGCACTACATATCACAGCTGTATTTACATGATTATGACCAATCAATCACTGGATGCAGTCCTCACCTGACATTTTGCGACAATATGAAACATTCCTACATAGAACCTTACAACACACTTTTACCACCACACTGACCCTGGAAGAGGCTGTACCTCCTTTTTAATTACGTAAGCCTATGATGTAATTACTATTTTATTAAACACAAATCACGGATATGATCATTTAATAGCCATATGTATAATTACAATTTCTTTTTTTGGGTTTAACTATACAGCACATGAACCCTGTTCCAACACTTCCTGTTACTAGTTATCATACAACCTTGATAGCTAGGTGTTAAAGGGGGGTTTGAAGAATCTGCAGTCACAACAAAATACTATTACATCTTTCTGGCAGCACCATATCAGAATCAGTTGCAGTTTTATCATTGAGTTCATCATTCACCTTCAAATTTACACTTTCATAATTATCCCACATTATTAAATGATTTATTGCTATTTATCATTTCGAAGCTACTAATAACTAGATTCATAATCAAATGCAAATACTCAATTACTGGAAGATATGCCAAAATAATAATCTTTATTGCACAAAAACACGTCTTGGAAATGTCTATTTTCTATACTCTGCATTTTTCACACACGCATACAAATTCCATACAAAAATCAGTGCATTATGCAGCAATTAATTCCACGATCTATTATAACAAACTGTACTACCACAAATCTAAAAACACATCTGGCACAAATTAATCCTAAAGTTTCATAAGTATTCTCTATCTGGTGGAGTATTCTTGGCATACTTGTCCCTTGATCTTGGAAACCATCTGTGTTTGGTTGTGTATGTGAGACTCATTAATTCTTGGCGAACAAACTCCTGCTTCTTTTCTACAAATACCGAGCAAACTTCGTCCAAAGACTGGATTTTCAAGGTGGCTTGGGTCTCCTGTTCCAGCGGCAAAGGACGAGAACACTCATACGGAAAACATGATTCTGGATGCCAGCAAACTATGGTTGAACCGTCGTCAGTTACTGTGATTTGTTCTTCCAACTTCCGTGATGAAGATGCCTGTCGCAGTGACCAAAACACTTTCCCGACATTCCTAATTCCAGACTTATACTTGACCAACTGGAAAGCCATGCTCTAATGCAGGAACCTTACAAGCAAACTTAAGTTCACGAATTACGTACAGTTGGAAATTAATCTGAATTGTTTCCAGCACGCATTTCCTTATTTACTTCCAACGTCTTATTAAAATGTTAAACTCACTATCATTTGCTCATACTTGCAACACCACCACAGCAACAACTTCGTTTACACTCACACCTCATATCATATATATATATATATATACCGATTTGTCTGCGACGCACGTCATGAACACCAACCTCGTCATCTTAAATAACCGTGCTCCCTAGACGAACATAGAATGATCACCTCCGTGTCACTGAGTTCCATACAGCTCACTCTCTACTAGACGATCCGTGATCTCTACATCAGTCTTCCAACGAACAGTTTACATCTCACTTCTACTACATAGTGTACAAGATATCAAGATACAACTGTTTACAACAATTTTAGATCTTATTTTATATACATTTACTTGATGTATATACTCCTTACGAGATCCATACATGTTGTAGTCTGTTATTGTAGTTCTTAAAAATGTATTGACTCAAATGGTAGGTTAGACCGCAACCATCATCCGTAGTCCAAATTGTGTGCCATTAATGCACATGACATTTAAATGTTTCTACGTCCATGTCGATAAACATCACAGATGCAACTATACTCTATGCTGCCACATGAACATACACATGACCGCAGGTTACTACGGACATGTCCGTGGATAGAAGTCGTGCTCTACTTTGTCACGGACAGTACATATGATCCGTGGATAATACTGTGCATAGTGTTGGCGACAGTGCTAGCTCCGACAGAGGAGAGTGGTTAGAATAGTTTGTGGTAGTGTGTGGTGTGGGCGATTGAAGACGTTATGTGAATAAAAGTTTTGATATTCATATATCACGGAAATGCAGAGAAGTGGTAAGCTCGAATTATATCTATAAGTCGAAGATCATGTGGCTGTGCATAGCATTTAAGAAAATGCGGTTGTCTGCGGTGGGTCAACGCTGTGTGTGGCGCCAAAACCTAATTGTACCTGCACTGATGGGTTCTATACGACTTTCTTTCAAAAGTAGTTTACATTTAGTATTAGACTGTTATAATCCGACAAAGGAAGGTTATGCGTTGTTTGCATTTATTTTATTTCGTGTGTAAGTAATTTAAATTGTCGCGTATTGGAAGAAACAAAAAATGCAATCACATTTTATTCCAGCTAAGTGTTCATAATATGTTAAATACATATATTTATCACCATTTATCTCATACATGTTTCGGTGTTTGTACACCATCTTCAGGGAGACCATTGCTTTACTTGCTCAAAAATTATATGCTTTTTGCAATGTTGTTACATAGGTTGTGCTATAAAATGTAATATATACCCTGTTTTTCAAATTTACAATGCTGTTACAATGTTTGAAACAATATGTATTTCGTCCTTCTGTATCTTACAAATCATAAAAATGTTAGTTAACATTCTTAATTGTAGCACATGAATATCAGTTGGCCACTGCTATTTGTTATATATGTTGGCAATTTATGTCTCATTTGCGTCTGTCCTACAACTAAGGATCTTAACTACCATTTTCAAGATTTTTCAGATACAGAAATATAAAAAGAAATATTGTTTTAAACATTGTAACAGCATTGCAAATTTAAAAACTGGTGTATATTTTACCTTTAATAGCACAACATATGTAACAACATTGCAAAAAGCATTTAATGTTTGAGCAAGATAGTGTAACAAACTTGGTAACATGTAGGAGGCAATTGATGATAAATATATGTATTTGCCATATTATGTGTATTTAGTTGGAAAAGAAGTGATTGACTGCAAGAATGCAGAGAGTGGAAAGCATCAAAATAAAAATGCAGGTTTGTGCTAACACAAAAAACAAGTGTGTCTGTGCAGAATATAAAGTTCACTAGCGTCCATTTATGTTTTATAGCTCATTACACGATTTACAGTTTGCAACCACAAGTTATGCAACATACCTGTTGTTTTTGTAATCCACATTTTGTTCTTTTATATATGTTTATACATTTTTAATTCAGAAGGCAGTTGATGTCAGTATATCTTGTGCACAGCTTGTCTATTAGCTTCGGAAGGTTATCTCCTTTATCACTACAATCTTAATGCTCGAGTTCTAAATGTTGAAGATTTCATTAGTTTGAACTGTGTGGAAAAGGTCTTTTGTAGGTTTATGGGTATGTTGTTTGTGGAGTGCATGCTAGTACTTCATATGCAATGTTTAGTCTACATGCAGTGTCGGTTTCTGATATTCATATGTCAGTAAAGTTGGAATTAAAAGTTGAGGGTGTTTTGTCTGGACTGTTACAGTTATATTTTGGTATTTTTGTGTATTCCTCTGTATTATAGGAATTGTTTCATACATTTCCCATGTGACAAGTGGGTCCCTGTACCAGGGCATGGTGCGTCCTTAGGTTGTGGATGGAGGAACGGCCTCCAATATGGAGGGTAGCTGCGAATATATTGAATGAGCAGTCGCAGACAGCTGACAAAGGGTGGTGCTCCAGCTTGGGGGTTGGGCGAGGTGCTAACAACTCCTCCCTGTTAAAATGAATCTTGTTACCAAATACTCACAGACAAAGCCTCAGACCTGGACTGATACTTTGGTACAAACTAAGCAATGAAAGAAGGACATGAGATTTGGTACTTGGAAGGTTAGGAGCTTTTATAGGGCAGGGCTACTTATGGCAGCAGTCTGGGAATTGGCTAAATATAAACTAGATTTAGTGGGTGTGTAGGAGGTTAGGTAGGACAAGGGGGCATGGTAAGAGCAGGGGATTAGAATTTTTTCTATGGAAAAAGAAATGAAATTCATCAATTGGGAACAGGATTCTTTGTACACCAGAGAACAGTATCAGAAGTTAAGAGAGTAGAGTTTATTAGCAATAGGGTGTCATATATATATATATATATATATATATAGTTCTGAGAAGTCACTGGTGTAATATCATTGTTCTGAATGTGCTTGCACCAAGTGAGGGGAAAAGTGATGATTAAAAAGACAGTTTTTTACAGAGAATTAGAGCAGGTTTTTTTTAATCATTTTCCTAAGTACCATACGAAAATTCTAGTAGGAGATTTTAATGCAAGAGTGGGGAGAGAAAATATTTTCAAACTGACAATTGGGAATGAGAGTCTACATTAGGGTAGTAATAATAATGGTGTTAGAATAGTAAACTTTACCACATCAAAAAATTTAGTCATTAAGAGCATGATATTCCCACACTGAAACATTCATAAGTACACCTGGACCTCACCTGTTGGAAGACTCACAACCAGATTGATCACATATTGATAGATAGGAGATGGCATTCGAACATAATAGAGTACAAAGTTAAAGGGGAGTGGACTGTGATACTGAACACTACCTGGTGGTTGCAAAAGTTAGGGAAAGATTGACAGTAAGTAAACAAGCAGCACAGAGGTTTGATGGGGAAAGATTTAATCTGAGGAAGCTAAATGAGCTAGAGGTTAGGAAGCAGTTTCAGATTGAGGTTACAAACGGGTTTGCAGCTTTGGAGAACTTAGGTGATAAGGAGGACATAAACAGGGCTTGGGAGAACAATAAAGAGAACATCAAAACCTCAGTTAAAGAGAGTCTAGGTGTGCAAGAATTGAAGCAGCATAAACCTTGGTTTGATGAAGAATGTTTAAGGTTTTAAGGCTAAAATGTGGTGGAAACATGGTCCAAGCCAAAGCAATGTACATAATCTGAACAATGTAAGATGTGATGCTAGCAGGCATTTCAGGGGAAAAAAAAGGCCTATTTGAAAGCTAAAATTGAGGAACTTGATAGTAGCAGTAAGATAAAAAATATTAGGGCCTTGTATAGGGGCATGTAACGCATATGGGGTAGGGGAGAGATGTGTACAGGGTTTTGGTGGGGAAACCTGAGGGAAAGAGACCACTGGGGAGACCCTGGCATAGATGGGTAGATAATATTAAGGTGGATTTCAGGCAGTGGTATGTGAGGATATGGACTGGATCGAGCTGACTGAGGATAGGGACAGGTGGTGAGCATTTGTGAATGCAGTAATGAACCTTCGGGTTCCGTAAAATGTGGGGAATTTCTTGACTAGTTGCAAACCGGCTGGCTTCTCAAAAGGACTCTGCTGTATGGAATGAGTAAGGAAGTTCATATAGTTCTCTCTTCTTATTCATGTGTTTTTCTGCACATGTAAAAATTGCATTGAATTTTTGGTTTTTTTTTTTAATCAGCAGTACATGGCAGTTGATATGATAGTCTTGTAAATAAAGTTAACTTGGTGCACTTTTCCTTAGTATTTATTTATTAATTTTTTTGTCTCTGCATGTTTTGGGCTACTGAGTGCCCATCATCAGGAGAAACAACTGTATCTATGTGACACTTGGTGCTTGTCTATCTGGTATACCAGACAGTCATCCAAACAGAGTGACAAGTACTAAGTGTCCCATAGATACAGTTGTTTCTCCTGATGATGGGCAGTAGTAGCCCTAAACATGTAGAGAAAAAAATAAATAAACACACTAAGAAAAAATTGTGCACCAAGTTGGCTTTATTTACAAGATTATACAGGGATGCACGGTCAACAAAACATATTACGTTAATGTAGAATAGTAGGAAAACATTTTTATATTATGACACTCCATGGTGTAGAATTCTTTACTCGCTGATACTTCAAAATGCTATGATTAGTTAACGAAAGTCATAGGTATAAGTGAACAAGGAGTTGCAATTATAATACACATCTTTGCTTATGTCTTTGTTGTGTCCAGAATCTTATAGATCCTTTACCATGTCATGTCCCTTGCGAACACTACTCAGTCACAAGTTCATGTTTCTGTTGCCGGCCTAAATAAACCAAACAAAATGTAACCCACCAGTGTTGTCCTGTCAGATTTTTTATTGATGGCAGACATGTGTCACTGTTGCTAACATACATGTAGACCACAAGTTGAATATTCAGCTTTGGGTTTGTGTGTGAATAAACCAGGGTAAGCCTTAGTTTGTGTATGTATGTTGGCAGCCATAAATGTTGGAAAATGCTACTGTGGACTCCTGCTGTTGATGTTGGAAGTGCACATTTTGTCTGATTTTGATTGTATATGATGTGAATAGCTGGGCACATAATGGATGCTGCTACTGCTGCTGTTATTGTTGTTGTTTTTGTTTCATTGTATAGTTTTTGTTTCTGCTGCCACTGACTCTTCTTTTTTTCTCCTTTTCTTGTCTGTCATTGTCATTGTTTGCATTAGGTCCTTGTTTAGGGCTTGTGGGAGAGTGTTAGAGACTGGTGGCATAGTAATTGGCTGGAGATGACAGTGCTGGGAAGTGGGGTCAGAGATTTATGGAGGATATGATATATTGTGAACCAACGAATGCACTTCGGTAAAATGTATTTTATTACAAATTGCTAATCACCAAAGTGTTTTGGTCGTACTCGCAGCCATCATCTTGTTGTCTCAAAGAATACTAATAAAATATATAATAAACTGTTAATCTGCATAGATGAAGCCACTTGATGTTATGGTTAATGTCATAAGTACTCCATAAACATGTTGGTTATTAGCAGTATGTAATAAAATACATTTTACCAAGTGCATTCGTTGGATTACTGTATATATTGTAATTTAATGCACACTTATGGAACATATTGAATTTGTTTGTGAAGGAGTTCCAAAATTTACTTTTACAAAAGATGCTTGTGATAATCTCAATGTTATACCTTGGAGTTTTCATTTTACGAGGGTGAGTCAAATGAGAACCTTAAATATTTTTTATCTCATAATTTATTGAATACATGGGGTACACAATGACTTCATTTTTCTATGTAGTCTCCATTGCATTCCATACAAGTGTTCCAGCGCTTCAGAATTGCATGCATGCCTCTAGAAAAAAATTCTTATGGCTGAGATTGAAGCCACTCATGCACCGCCTGCTGCACCTCCTTGTCAGACCTGAAAGGCTTGCCTCCCATCGCCTCTTTGAGTGGTCCAGAGACATGAAAGTCACTGGGGGCGATGTCTGGTGAGTACGGTGGATGTGGAAGTCACTCAAAGGACAGATCTTGGATTGTTGCAACAGTTGAACAGGCAGTATGGGGCCAAGCATTGTCATGTTGGAGCAAAACACCTGTACTCAGACGTCCACGTCATGTGGACTTGATTGCAGGATGTAGGTGATTCTTTAGGAGATCTGCATACATTGCACTGGTCACAGTGTTCCCCCTGGGCATGTAGTGCTCCAAAATGACCCCTCGTTCATCCCACAAGAGAGTCAGCATAACCTTTCCCGCAGATGGTTGTGTGCGGAATTTTTTTGGTTTTCGTGAGGAGGTATGGTGCGATGCCGTGCTCACTTTCTTGGTTTCTGGCTGGTGGTAGTGGACCCAGATTTCATCTCCCATAACAGTTCTTCCTAGAGGGCCATCACCTTCTGCTTCAAAGCACTTCAGAAGTTACTGGCAGGCATCAACACGTCGTTCTTTCAATTCTGCAGTCAGCTGGTGTGGCACCCACCTTGCAGACACTTAATGGAACTGCAGAACATCATGGATGATATGGTGTGCCGATCCATGACTCATATCCAGATGTGCAGCTATTTCATGTACTGTTGTGTGGCAATTTTCCTTCATGATGGCTTCAATTGCTTCAATGGCCTCTGGTGTCACTACTTGGTGTGCCTGACCAGGTCGAGGAGAGTGTGTTACAGAACTCATGCCATTCATGAACTTCCTAGTCCACTCGTACATTTGCTGTAGTGACAGATGTGCATCACCATACTGAACTTTCATTCGTCGATGAATTTCAGTGGGTTTCACTCCTTTACTACTTAAAAAATGGATGACAGGACGCCGTTCTTCTTTGGTGCCTGTTGCAAGCAGGGTCGCCATCTTTACACTACTACTGCGCCTCGTGTTGTATTCCTGCATTGTACTGCCACCTGTCGGCCACTGTTCAATCCATGAGTATCATTGTTGTCAACTTACAAGACAATCGAGGTGTGTTTTGAATTTTAATCGCACTTTTAAGGTTTTTATTTGACTGTCCCTCATACATAAACTGATTGACATTATATGTATGTCATTTGTGCCTATATATGCAGGATAGTACTCCATTATCAGGAGATGGATTTGCATATTTTGCAGGAAATTTATTATTGACCAGTATGGGAGCAATTGATTGATCATTCCCTGAAAATATACCTGTTGCATGTGAAAGGGTTGTAATGCAAATTCTTTCATCAACCTGATAAAATTGATATCTGTGCCTCTCTGTTTAGATGGTATAGTGTTTGTTCACTTGGAAGAGGTAGTTTGCTTACCATCATCATTCTGCTGGTGGATAATGAATCAGATCATCTGCCCTGACTAGAATTTTTCACCATCCTCTGTGTTAAGAGATGGCCTTTCTTTCTGGGATTAGCATAACAGGGAAGTAAGTCACTGACTGTCTACCTCTAAGTGGTACAAAATGCAACCATGAAACTGTTTTGGAGAAAATGGTATATTCTGTGAATGCAATAGACACAACATAACTAAATGTTACACCAGTTACATAGAATTAATTACTCAATAAACTTAATGTTGTGTATGTTTGGTGGGGATGATTTCCACTAGCTCCAAGCAAAACCTGACCCTTATTTATAGTTGGTCTTGATGGTCTGCAGGGTTAAAGCATGAGAAAAATCTTTAATCATCTGGTGAATCTGCAAGTGCTGATCATGAGGCAGCTAAAGATATTCTTGAGCCATTGTCAGAATTTACTGAAGAGTGGGATACTGTGTTCATAAAATTTTTAGTGTTCAGCATAAAAGACTGAAGCCAAAGAAAAGCAAGTTCTTGGAATCAAAGTTTTGAAGGATTGCAAGATTTGATGCTTGCACAGTGGTTTTTTCAGATGATTCAGGTCTTCTGGGATATAATACTGAATTGCTTGTTTAGTGGTTCCCAGTGCTTTGAAGGACCACAGTGCCTTTATTTTCATGGTTAAGACTCCATGAAAATGTTGGTACTGTTGGCCTTTATGACATTGGGAACCACCAACCCAGCGACAAAGTGTTATGTATCGGAAGACCTAAATCATTTTGCAGGTTTGTCTAGAACTGCTTCTAGTTGGGAATATTGAATGAAATTTTAAATTTAAATCACTGTTGTCTGTCTGTTTGTTTGCTTATATTTTAAATTGAAACTAAGGCTTTTCAAGAGCATTAGTGAATGGAACATTGGGTGTTGTTTGAACATAAAATCAGAATGTGCGCATAGCATGATTTATATTCTGTGGGTGATTTGTGGACCATTTCGTTCCACCAGTCCACATAAGAAGGGTAAACAGGAACTTAAAATTTTACTGTTTTGTTGTAATGCACCAAAACATCATGTAAACACCATTTGCTTCAACTTATGAGTTGTATGGTAATCTGTTCTTTGGATGGTTTTTGTTGTACAAATGCTGAAGCTGTTGCACCTAATGTTGATGGGACAGTAACCCTGCAAGACTTGCAAAGGGTAAGCTACTGTGTTCTAGAAGTAGTCACAGATATTGATCAATGCTGAAAGAAATTAAACAGTTATGAGTCATTATAGAAAAATGTACCACCAGTTTCGTGTTATTGATCCATAGGGTTCAGTGTATCCACATGGTTTAGATTGTTACTTCCATTTTTGACGTCCTTAATACCCTATTCTCAAATACTTTTTGGTCTATGTTAGGATGAAAGTGCAAAGTTTGTTATGTGCATTAACCCTTCAGTGATGTCCAACTACTGCCCAGGATGGAGATATTTTAAATTTGTAGTACCCTTCAATTCAAGGTTAACTCCATATGCGAAGGAAATTATCGGGGATCATCAATGTGGTTTTCGACGCAACAGGTCGACGATTGATCATATATTCTGCATTCGCCAAATACTTGAGAAAAAATGGGAGTA
>Ga0123352_10014369_pt1 | contig 12608 bp, 5 predicted proteins | sample TergutLab28metaG_FD_89700 | JGI IMG/M metagenome (GOLD analysis project Ga0123352, IMG submission 89700) | Labiotermes labralis P1 segment gut microbial communities from Petit-Saut dam, French Guiana - Lab288 P1 | ecosystem: Host-associated > Arthropoda: Insects > Digestive system > Gut ... | reverse complement strand
TGCAGCATGTGAGCAACTAGCACCTACTGAGTATGTAAAGAGACATGATGGACTAGCCAAAATTATCCATCAGAAACTGGCAGAAGCAGCCGAACTGATTGACAATAAAAGTCCATGTTATAAGTACACACCAGCCAATGTACTGGAGAATGAAAATTTCAACCTGTACTGGAATCGCAGCATACTTATGGACTTATGGACAAAACAATACCTTTTAATCGGCCTGACAAACTTTTATGAATAAGACAAAAAAGAACACCTTTTTGATAGACATAGCTGTCCCAAATACACATAATCTTGCCAAAACAGTAACGGACAAACAAAACAAGTACCAAGAAAAGGCGAATGAAATATGTGCTATGTGGAAGCAAAAAGCAGCACAAGTGATCCTGATAGTAATATCATCGACAGAAGTAATTCCAAAGTCACTATCACAAAGTCTAACAAGACTTAACTTGCACCCGAATACATATATACAACTGCAAAAATCCATAATTCTTGGCACATGTTCAATTGTAAGAAACTTTTTAAACTACAAATAGGACCACCGAGCCTAATCCTGTTGATTAGAACATCCCAGGATAGGTGAATATTTCCCAGCCAAGATGAGAAGTGAAAAATTCGATGATGATAATAATAATAATAATAGTTGCGTTAAGGATGTGAAGTACTTTTCTTACAGACAGCACAATGAGATCCCCCCCCCCCCAAAAAAAATCCCAAAAGTTACAAATCCATTCCATCTTAAGTTTTCATGTTTTCACCAGGATCGTTGGTCAGTTGGCGGTCTTCTATTGGGCTTAAACGCTATGTGGTAGACGAGGTTATCGGAGAAATGTACTGCCTCCATCTTCAGGGTGACAATCTGGATTGTGTGGATGCTGATAGGGTTGTAAAGAAAGGTGTGGAGTGTTTTGATTACATGGAAAAATTTGCCATATAACCAACACACTCCTTTCTTCCCTACCACTTCAGCATCCACACAATCCAGACAGTCACTCTGAAGATGGAGGCAAGATGTTCCTCCTAAACGTCCATCTACCACATGGCATATAAACCCGAAAGTCTACTAACTGACCATTCCATCTTAACACCGCAGAGAGGCTGTTACGAATCCTTGATGATGGAGGCATTCCAATCCATTCATCATTATTTCATGGCTTCTTACTTCAACTTACACACTCCATAGTGTGCTTCTAAAATCTTTATACATTTGCAAATAATGCTGAACTTCAATAGTCCAACTAAACTGTAACTGGAAGTCAAATTCTGTAAAACTCTGGTAAATATTTTATACCTACTAAAAAAGCATGATTTATAGTCAGAATTAATGTCGTATCTGGACATGTCCATTGTCTAGTAGTTCAAACAGAACACATTTCAGGCACTGAATTTTTTGTATCCTACAGTGAAAACATTTAACACTTAACTGAGTAGGTGCCTTCTGATCTTTTCACCTGTGTGGAATAACGAGAGGCAATTAATAATAGGGATATTACCAAGCTAAAACTTCAGAACAGGAGAAACACTCAAACTAAGAAATTCAGGGCTAATCATGTAATTAAAAGAGAATAATTTTGGATGACAATTGAATCGCATACCTAACCTACTACAGTACTTATACAATATTCTATCAGAGCCAATATACATAATGCCAAGGGTCTACAGAGTAAATTTTATACATCTTGGTGTTCTCTACTAAGTCGAAAATGTTGGTGTGTTTATGTATATATACTACAAATTTGCGACACAATTGGCCCTTAAGGACACACACACACAAATTTAATTCAGTCCATCACTGCCCTTGTAGCATGTGTAACAGCTCTCATAACAATGGCCTTACATACATTGCACAATTGTCAGCCTGTGTGGGACTCAAATACCATCCCTCTGGTGCTTGTTTACTGGACCACAATGACTGTCATAAGGTCAACGTCAACAAACTAATGCAATTTACAAACACTTCACGGCTGCTGATGGTGATGCACATCATAATGGACAATGGAGCAAGGGTGGTTGGTCCTACTCAAGGTTTACTCACTTTGGATTCATACCCATCTCTCCACAACACAGACCTCTACAAAACAATGATAGCTGCCCATGTACTCAACAATTATCCTGCCCATTATGGAATCCTAAGGTTCAATACTATTTCACAACAGCTCATCACCGTTCCCTACCTGAACCAGACGACAGCTGCTAACGTACTAAACCAATATTGTGCCCTTTATGAAAACCTAAGTTTTAATATTATTTCATAATAAATCATTGCTGAACCCTATCTGAAACAGACGACAGCTGCTCATGTACTTAACAAATATCCTGCCCCTTATGGAACCCTAAGTTTCAATGCTATTTCACAACGGCTCACCACTGGACCCTAACTGAATAAGATGAAACCGATGTACATCCTCACAAACTATATCATCAACATGGATTTGAATATAATTATACCATCTATCAATGGTTCTTCCAAACTGTCTGTTCCATTTCAGTTTCTTGATGAAGACTTCATATGTATTTTTATAGTCCACATTCATGCTACATAATCTGCCAACCTCCTACATTATTTTTTCCATCCACTGATATTTCATGAACAGCACAAATCACAAAGCTCCTCACTATACAGTTTTCTTAAGCCTACTGTCATGTCCTGCCTCTTTTGTCCAACTACTCTACTCAGCACCCTGCTTTCAAAAACACTCTCAGTGTGTCTTCTCTTAGGGTGGCAGACAGAGTCATACCCGCAGAAAATAAAAGGTAAAATTACATATTTTAATTTACGCAATTTGCCGGTCAAGACAAACAAATTTAAAAAACAGTGCCCCCCTTCTAAATAAACCTTTCCTTAATATTTGGGTACAAGGAAACTTTACTCATTATATATGCTTCCACCTTAACAAGTCTGTTATTATGCTCTATCACTCACCTGAAATTTATTATCCAGAGACAGAACTGTCTTTAAAAAGAAGAAAAACAAGAAAATTATCCAACCACACAACATACGAGAATGTCAGTAGAAACAACATATAGTTAAAAATATGGACTGATATGAGGTACTGCTTTTGGGGAAAGAACACAATGTTGAGATATTTTAACTCCCTTCTTTAGCACCGATATGATGAGCAGAAATTCAATAAATTATAGTTCATTTCTTCTTGGACATCTGGACCTTTGAAGATGGGACTGCAAAACTGTCCAATGACTCTGGTTAAAAAAACTACCAATCTATGTTGTGCAACATCCCAAAAAAGCAAAGACCTTCGCTACAGTTAAACCTCAACCAAACAGACTCACAGACCAGGTCTGTCAATAGTACTGCTAACATATTCTGAACCATACACAATAATAAAACTAGCAAGGTATGAAGTGGATGCATAACTTACCAATTCTGACATGTTTCCACGCACCTGTTTAATTATCACAAAAATTCTGATCTTTATGGATACAAAAGTACAGGCAATAAAATGTGTGTTTCAGTTTTCTCTATCAAGTTTCACCCAAACACTTTTCTTATCCTCCAATATATTTAGTGAGTCACTCTAAGAAACTGAGCAGACACAAGTTGGTCCTATGTGAACTGTCCATTATTGTAGTCTGATTCTAATCAAGCTGGAATGTTTCTTTAAATTTAATAAAACATCACAAATTAAATTTAATAAAAATCATCTTAGCAGTTCTTGTGTTATTTTTGTGAGGACAGACAAATCTGGTGAAGCTAATGGACATATTGTTGAAACTAGAGATTATGAACATGATACCCAACAGTACATACTTATGCAGTTGTAAAATACAATGATTCAAGACATCTGGAACTCTAAGTAACAAAACATTCCTTCAGCAATTACAATGTATGTGTTAAATACTCTTTGCAAGAGAACATAAAAATTCAGAGTAATCAATCTAAGAATGAAAATATTTTGAAAACTGTGAAAATCTAAACTCTGTATATAATAAAGCGTATAAGAACATAAATCCTGATGGTACGACATGTGTTATAACATCACAGTTTGCAGTAAATCTGTCTATTCAGACAATGTAAGAGTGAATTAAGAGCCATTAACTACCCATTTTTATAAAGTATTACCTGTTGTTACATGGGATAACAGATGTACCTCCAAAATAAGGATAGCACTTTCAGGAAAAAATATAATATATCCATTTCATTCAAAGCATACCTTTGTATGTGCTTATGAACATATATAATTCAACAGCCTGCATGAAACGAAGGCCCATTAGGGGAAAAAATGTGATTATGCTAAACAATATGAAAAGTGGTACTAGAAAATCATGTATTTACAAGCTACACTTGGTGCAAAAAATAAAAGAATACATTAATACTGTCATGACACACTAATGTGTAGTTACAGAGCTAAATACACAGTACAACACTCAGACTACAGATGTTTTAGTACATCATGCTCAAAAGTATGGTAGACAAGAACTGACACCCTAGAGGAAACTGTCACCTTCAACTGCAGAGAATAACAGTGAAGCACACAACTCCAAAATGTTGGTACCTATCTACCAAACTATATAGTGCCACATCCAAGACTCATCTTAAACATCTGTGCCATGTAACCTGAAATCTGATACAGTGTGACAGTTTTGTTTATAAATTGACTATCTCATTTAATTTATGCAATGAAGTCTTCTTAGGTGATGAGCTGTTGGAAAATGTGTTTATTATCCAGCACTTCAGAGACAGATTCCACCAACCCTTGCTGATGGAGGCTGACACATTCTCTGGAACAGTAAATACTACTTTCCATTTTCATATCACTGATCACCCAAGAAAACCACATTACATGCAGTCACCATAAACACTACAAATCTTGCATTTATATTATTTATTTAATGACACTGTTAGTAGTTCAGATAATATAGGGTGATGCAGTACGATAATTAATTAGCAATGAATCCGAATGGATATTGAAGGAAATGGCATAATCTGATATTATACCAGTATTTCCTTGGAAGAAATACACACCTCAGGAGAGCTAAACTCCAAGCCAACATCCGAATGTGGAACCTCCTAAACAAAAAGGGGTGCTACCAACTCAACCACGATACTTGGTGGCATATTGTTGAGTTGTCATAAGGACATCCAACAAACTCAACAAGATCAACAGAGTTTGAAGTACTCACCAATATCTACTTGTGATAATATCTGCTGATGCCAAAGCTGGATAAAACAGAGCCCAGATTTCCGGTCCTCCTAAGCCATCTCATTTCTTAGCAAAAATTTGATTATTTGAATATTTTCAATAATAAATATTTTCCTACATTTTGCTTCTTGTAACAAGCTGTCTGCCAGATAATACTGTAATATATCCTAACACAGTTCCAAGCAAACGGACTCTTCAGCGAAGATGAACTGTTTAAGTAGACCAGCACCTGTACTCAGTTATGTTGAGTTAAAAGGAACTGTGATGTACGGCTGTACAAAAGATGGGAGCATTCATCTTCTAATTCACTAAGCTCACCAACATTACAGACAAAATCAAGACAAATTAACTGATTTACTAACCATGTGACAGAACCAAGGTTACAATATTTTGTGACGTATTGCCTTGTAGTATATGGCAGATGGGTTACAAATATTTCAGAGGAACCAGCTGTCTTTGTCTTCAGGTGGAAGACATACTTATCTACAAAACTACATGGCATCACATCTCAGTTATCTTGACGCTCATCAACGATCCATGTCTTTCTGGACTTCCTGGACCTGAAGGTGGAGGTACTATCGTCCCAAAATGTTGGTTGTTATTTAACATTTGACATGCCTTAAGATCCCAGAACACCTGGTTCTTCATAAAAATTACTGTAAGAACCTCAAACCCCTTTCATACTGACTCGTATAAGAATTCCAAATTTCACATATAATACATATTTTAAATTATAAAATATAAACCAATGAAATGCACATGTCCTAAATCAATACTTTAATTTTTATATTTCTGATGTTTCGAACCCGAGGGTTCTTCTTCAGGAAGACAGTTGTATATACAGTTATGGTATAGTATGTTTTACATTCATCAGTATAAGCAGTCTAGTAGGTAGAAGGGTATCGAACACTCTCTTCTACCTACTAGACTGCTTATACTGATGCATGCAAAACTAAAATATTAATTTTGGAAATGTGCATTTCATTGGTTTAGATTGTGTAATTATATTATAATACATGGCACAAAAAACATACGATACATATTTTAAAGATATGCTGCTTATTGACAAATTATGTTACATAATCTAAAGGTTAATTTGCAAGAGCAATGATTACAATGAACAACTCCAATCTCAGTCTTTTACAATTAGGATGTAATTTACTGCCCTTCTAGGAAAACTAACACTTGCTTAGCTACACAGACAAATTCTCTGCCTTGTATGAAACATAATCCTTCACTAAAATTGGACCCCGTTCTGAACCACAAGAAACAACAGATCCACATGTTCCCACACTGTTTCATTGAAGACATACGTAAGTTTATACTTAATGATTAACCAACAAATGCACAGTCATACAAAGGTCGTTCATAACTGATTGACACTCAGTTCCAACTGATAACTGGCGAGAAATCACACTGTAGCACTTTCAACATACTCCCCATCCCTCTGTGCACCTTTACCATCTATCTGGTAAATTTCTCAGAGCAGAAGTGTACCAGTCTTTGGGGATAATGCACAAAGATTTGCGACACCTCTCTCCAGGTCATTGCTGGTAAGGAATTTTCTCTCGTGGAGTGGTCCCTTCCTTTGGAGAATATAGTGGACGTGGTGTTTGTTTAGTGCGGTTGCTGGATTCTGTGACAAAGACACATAAGGGTGTTGCAGTACACCTCAGTGTTGATTGGTGGCCCTTGTAGATACCAATAAATTAACAGAATGCCCTCCATGTCCCAGAATACCAAGGCTATCTGCATTCCAGCAACAGGAATTCTATCATGTTTCCACCGCACAGACTGCCTTTTCACCTCCAAAGCTTAAAGTGAAACCAGGACTCATCACCAGTATACAGTCTGGCAAACAATTCCTCTTGGTTTTTGTGAAGAGTGAGCAGCTCATGGCAATTCTACAGCATTTTCTCCTTTCATTTGAGCATGAGATCCCTTGGAACCCAGGGTGCATGAAATTTCATCATGAAATGTTCGTGGATTATTGCACAAATTTTTGCATGACAGAGAGATGTTGTCAGCTGTGGTTCATCAATGGTTACATGCCTGTTCTCCATGATGATGCAGGAGACAAGCTCCACAGCTGATGACATACGTGCTCTTGGCAAACAGCCTGGACTGATTCCTTTCTTGACAATTTCATGCCCACTGTTGAAAGTTTCCGCCCAACGAATCACTGTTCTGTGACTTGGGGCAGCTTCTCCAAACATGGCTGCCAGCTGACATACCATTCTTCCACAAGAACCATGTGGTCTATATTTGTCTATGGCATTCACCTTTCACTGTCCATGACAGCACATCACTGATGTAATCGCCCTGCTATGCTGTACTCTGCTATCGTACATTGGGTAAACGTTCAACTACCAATGGCCCCTGACATGCACAATTTTTTAATGGCTACATATCTTTGTTTATATGGTACAATAATGACCATCAATAATTTATGAACAGCCCTCATAAATATGTTCCAACACACATTATCATTCTTCATCAACATATTGAGTCAATCCTGTGACAATCTTTAGGGTGTCTTTTAACAGCAAGCATACACAGCCTATTTTACTGTATTTTAACAATTACATAATTTTATATTTTATGACTGTAATAAGCATTACAGAAAATCAAGCATTAACACCAAGTGGTTTTATAATACATTTTTGTACAATTATTTGTATATTGGTTGTATTCTTGTTATAAGACACCTTGATGATGGTCACAGGAGTGAACAAAACATGTTGGTGAAGAATAATAATAATATGTGATTGAACATATTTATAACTATGCATCTGTCAGTTTATCAAATAAGTATAAAACATTCTTTAATGCTTGGGGGGGGGGGGACAAAGTGGATTTATTGGTTTATCATGTATGCATTGAACATTCTTTAATGCAGGGACAGAGAACACATAAAGTACATATGTATATATGAACCCACTGAACTTTTCCATCAAATATTCCGAACATATCTCATCTCTCCCATTCATACTACATGTGTACCCTCCTCCTCCTCCATCCTTCAGTCACTCTAATTATGTGATGAAAAATAAAAATACAAGTAATCTGTGTTAGAGTACACAGAGTTTCCACATGCAGACAGCCACAAAGTGAACACAAACTATGAACAGCTTTAACAGTGTGTTTTATCTAACCATAATATCTGGTGAACAGCATAATTACCAAGCTCTTCATCATGCAACTTTTTCCAGCCTCCTGTTACTGAACACGTTAACAAATAAACAAATCCTAAATTCTCTTTTTTTTTAATATACAGCCATCTTTTCTGATATAACTAATTTAATCATTCCTCCTTACTGACACACCTGGACTGTTACATATTACAAAAACTGCAAACTAACAATAAGTTAAGGATAATGTAGGCCGAACACAACTAGTTTATTAGCAGGGTGTTAATGAAACAACATGTTTCGGCCTACTCGGAGGCCATCATCAGGTTTACAATGTTGGCTCTAAGAGACAAATATTATTATTATTTGTCTCTTAGAGCCAACATTTTAAACCCAATGATGGCCTCCCGGTAGGCCAAAACATGTTGTTTCATTAACACCCTGCTAATAAACTAGTCATGTTCGGCCTACATTATCCTTAACTTATTGTTACATACACAATGGGGATGCCTCAACCTAAGACTGTTAACTAACAGTATCTCTCTAGTTATAAGGCAAAGGAGAAAGATAACAATGTCCTTGTGTTCACGTACACACCATACTATACAGACATACTGGCACAGTAGAGGTACACCTTCATGCATTCTTAAACCACCGCACTAGATGAAAGAGAATGACAAGCTGTATGCACTAAATACTTTTTCCTCCAGGAAACTCCCCTATTATCCATTGGATTGGAGGCTCAGCAGACCTTAGGGCTGGTGAGAACTCGTGAAGATGACAAAAATCTCTGCCCCTGCCATGGCCTCCTGTCATCCAGCCCACAAAACAGACACTATGCTAACAAATTTTACAGACTACCACTAGCAATTCTGAATTTTTATGGTACAAATAATAACTTATGTTCCAGTAGTTTTGCACTTGCTTTGTAATTCTTTTATGAAGGAGATCATGATGCAAGCATATACCCAGGACAATGTCCACTGCCTGCAGTTGAAATTACATCCACAATGGATGGCAGGCTGCTATATCTCCATTTTCAGTCACAAAGGAAGATGGGCATGTTAACCCTTTCAGAGCCATGGCACATCTGCACATTTCCTAGGAGCTCCTGAAAGATTACTGAATAATTTCTTGTTAACTCATGTTATAACATTCCTGCTTGTCTCTTGGGTAATCATATAGCACACTTTAAAAGCCAAAACTAATACCACCTCTTGGCCAGCCCTTAGAACTCTCTGTGATGAAATAATACTAAATCCATTAAGATAACTTACAATGACAATCACTTTTGTAGCACAGCACTGTAAAAATACCTGACCTGATACAGTCAATGCACTACATAAATACTTGATTGCAAAAAGGTTGAAAAAGTTTAATAATATCAATTACAGACAATGGGGAACATCTATGGAACACCTTACTCCATTTATACTGTAGTTTTCTAGGTTAACACCATGTACTTTGGCAGACAGGTACCCAAGTTTTAGAAAATCTGTTACATTCATCATCGACCATGAAGACTGAAGCAGCAGGTTCCTCACATTCAAAGGTGCATGGTGTCATAACCCAGAAGATTACCATCTAAATTTTCACCACCAATAAAGCCTCCAATATCATCCTTACATGACAATGCCAGGCCAGTGTCATACACCTTAGGACTATGCAAGGAAAATTAGCTTCAACTACAAACAACAAATAGCCCTACTAGCACACCATCATTCAATCAAACAAGCAATTCAGAGATGAATATGTCAAATGCTTAAAAAGGAATGTAAAGCTAAAATACACACAACATCAGGGAATGGTGAAAAGAAGGAAGAACGCAAATAAAAACAAATCACAGCAAAATGCAGATAATCCGAAACACCAAAAAAAAAGAGGACATAATGGAATTACCGTGTCCATCAATTATTATGGACATGGTGGTAAAATCAGTATATGCTGTCATTAAATTGAAAAAAAACAGGGACGGAAAACAAGGTAGTGCATTTGCAAAGCAAGGGTGTTATTACCTGGTGCTGAATAAATGCATACCCAAGAAAGAAAATGAACCTGCTCGTCAAGGTTTGTGAGCAAGAAGGGATACTGCAATCACCTCACAGAGATGGACAAATGACAGTAACCTTTATATGAAAATAGGAAAGCAAAAAGTTTCTAAAAATAGAAATACAACTACAACATCAGTACTGAGATTGCAGTCTCCAGTAATGTGATGCCATTCTGGCTGGAAGGTAAACAAAACCATTTGAGAGGAATCTGCTGCTTCCATATTCATGGTACCATTTTCTTGCACCCTGGAAATGGAAGTAGTAAATTCCCCCAGAATGCTAATACCTCTCCACCCAACTATACCTCATTATATCTCAGAACACTATAATGTCAATACTGACAACTGTGAGAAATTATAAAGCTCAAAACATGCATTCATGCAGTTAGTGTCAAAATAGCTGACACTAGCTGCATGAATGCTGTCATATAATTTGAATTACTTTGTAAGCTATTATATTTTAGTCAGTTATAAATTTTGGTGTAGAGCTCCCTGAAGATGGCATAAATGATACCAAAACATGAAGAAGCAATACAGCATAAAACATCACATTGTGTTGCATCATCTAGAAAAACATAAGACAAAATAAAAGCTTACCGAGTTTTTAGGTTTCCACAGCGGCGTAGCTGAGACACCAATTTGTCTGGGATATGATGCCACATCACTGGATAATTTGTTCCTGATGTTTCCAGACAACGTAGTTGTCTTGAATCATCTGGGAAATAACTACCCAGAGACAAGGTGTCATTTCCAAGAACAGATGCACAAGATTACCGAGCATAAAATGTGTGATTTATTGTTTCTACAAGGGTGTTTGAAACATACTGTGATATAATAATTATTTAGTTAGTTATGTTTAATATGTGTGTGGAAACACAGGTTTTCACAGACACTGCGAATGTTGTTACTGTTCTAATTTAACCAAAACTATTGTGTGTCTATGAACTGTAGTAGAACCCTCCCACACAACAGTTCATGAAAATCCATTCAGCATTTCTTATGTTCTTACACCTTGACATATGGACAGACAGACAAAAAGAATTTTGTAACTACTGCTGCAAATTTTTGTTTCAATGTCCCAAAAGAGAAATAACTATTTTTGCAACTGTAATATTCATAATTACCATCTTTCACAATATTTATTCTGATACCAGATGCAATTATCAGCTGCAGTAAATTATTCAGTTCAACACTCTAGGCTTGTGAATTTTTCCAATTTTACAGCATGTGTTCTGAAGACATACCTCCATCCAACGATTACTACAGACACACTTATTGTAATTTATGCATACATACATATATATATATATATATATTTAGTGTGTTTACTGCACTATTAACTTGCTTTTATAGAATCCAGAATACAGACAAAATACCACAATTTATTCTTCCACCTACGTTAGAGCTGACCCTTGCTCTGAAATGTTTCTTACCCACACCATGTAACCAAAAATTAAATATGCCATCTACAGCAGATAATTTGCCCTACACCTTACATTTTGGTGCATTCGGAAAATCCACACTCTACTGCAAAGGCTGGATGTCAGCTCAGAAAAAATATTAGTATAATTCATAAAAAATAACAAAAATTGCAGATCACAGTACAAAAGCAGCAACCAAACTGTCCTTGGTCATTACACTTCATCACATTTAAAAATACATGGAAATTAGGTCTGACATTGGTCGCTTGTGTCAAAATGCAACACACACCTACAGGAAACTTCAAGCACAAAAACCTTCTCATGCAATCACCATATCTTGATTCTGAGACTTATTTATTGCCTTAATCAATGGGGTTGACCACATGCAGGTTTCTGAAATGCATTTCAGCTCAACCACAATGTGGGTGATTGTCTGGGAAGACTTTTGTCCATACAATCTCCAAGAAAGCTTCAATTCTTATATAATATACATACTGTTCCTCACTTAATAACTGTTTTATCAGGATATGGGTTGGTAATTTATGGTGGTTCCTACCTTAAAATTATATACATAGGTCATGCTCATAGTCTTCTTTTGGGTTTCTGCACCGTGTAGTGGTTGGAAGTTTCACCTGAACCACATTTAGTCACCCTGATGATGGAGGCAGTACATTCCTCTGAAATGTGAGAACCTTCAACCACTGTCTGGTGCAGAAACCCCCCCCCCCCCAAAAAAAGACCACAAATAACCAAAACCCCCTGTAAAAACCAAAACACAAATTTCTTCCAATTAAGGTACTTTTGTAATTTTTTATTTTTAATAAATATATTTTTTAAT
>Ga0123352_10014363_pt1 | contig 12610 bp, 8 predicted proteins | sample TergutLab28metaG_FD_89700 | JGI IMG/M metagenome (GOLD analysis project Ga0123352, IMG submission 89700) | Labiotermes labralis P1 segment gut microbial communities from Petit-Saut dam, French Guiana - Lab288 P1 | ecosystem: Host-associated > Arthropoda: Insects > Digestive system > Gut ... | reverse complement strand
TCAATGTGTTAAATTGAGCCATCCCCATTGTGTGTATATAAACAATAGGTGTGGGTATCAGTCAATAACACAACAATATCTAAAAAAGATGTTTAATACAGGATGAAGTAAACTACATGTTTGGCCACATTAGGCCGAAACATGTAGTTTACTTCATCCTGTATTAAACATCTTTTTTAGATATTGTTGTGTTATTGACTGATACCCACACCTATTGTCTAATTTAGTGAAGCCCCCATGTTCAGCAGCTTAGTATGAGCAAATTCACTTATTCACAGCTGAAAACTGGAAAAACTTTACAAAGGCTAAACAGACAAAGCTAAGTTCTTCAAACTCAAAACTGAAACTGGAAATTGAAAACATTATTAAATCCTTAAACCCAAAAATGCATAAGGATATGATTAAATCTCTATTAATTTACTCAAATTATGTGCCACTTATAATAGTTCACCATTAAATCATATCTTTAATGCATCCTTATCATCAAGAAATTTTCCTCAGTGTTAAAAGTGCTCTGCAATGACCTACATTTTTAAAATGTGACAAAAATTGCAGACCAATTACTGACTTCAATTTCAAAAGTATTTTAAAAGGTTATGTATAACAGACCAGTTGCACATTTATGTTGTAACAGCATATTGGTTGAAGAACAATTCGGATTAAGGAAAAATTTAACAATCAAAAAGGCAACCTATGACTTAATGGAATTTTATGTGCTCTAAGACAGAAATTAATTGTGTGTGAATATTCTGTGACTAAGCTAAGACTTTTGATTGTAGTACTCACGATACTTTACTCTTAAAATTAAATTGCTATGTAAAAGATGGTAAAACTAATGAATGGATTACATCCATAATACACTTTCAAGTTGAGGAGTTAAAAAAAACATGGCGTTCCACAATGATCAATTTTAGGCCCCCTGCTTTTCCTACTCTGTATAAATGATTCATCAATGATTATTAACAGTAAATCTACACCTACTCTATATGCAGATGATACCAGATTACTATTTACCCTCTAATCTTGAAGATTATAAAAATGATAGAAAAATATTATTTGAACACTTAAATAAATGGTTCAAAAGCACACAGAATCTCACTAAATTCTGACAAAATCAATTTCATTCAATTCGCAACTAAAAACAGCCCTGAAATTGATTTGGACACTAGTTATGACAACAAATTAATTTCCAAAGTAACAGATACAAAATTCCTTAGATTTATGTAGACAGTACACTGTACTGGAAAACACAGACTGACAGAACTATACAGAAATTAACCCTTTAATGACAAATGACTTATAAAGACGTTGCAAACAGTGTGTCGAAGTTTGGAGGAATTTTGTTCACTCCTATCTGAAATACTGCAGTGTTTTGGTAAGCTGCAGGACCCGTGAAGGTCAGGGTTTCTCTGTGTAGACAGAATGGACCCCCTCCACCTCCCAAACCCCTCCAAAAACCCTGACTTATATGTTGACACATAGCAACTGCGCAGTTCTTTTGGTGAGTAATGCTGTTCAAGACACAGCTTGCCTTTGTTTATCGCTTGTCCTGCAGTTCACTGTGGGTTGAAATATCAACAGTAGCCTATGAAAAGAACAAAAATTGTTAACCAGAAAGGCTGTCAGTGGTGTACTGTACCAGTATACTTCAGACAAAACTAATGTTCAAAAATTGGAGATATCCATAAAAAATGATGTTTACAGCTACAGGAGGGCTCGCAGACGTGCCTCTTGTAGTGCTGGGGTAATCTGTAGGGGTTGTGGGGTAGTAACATGCAACACACAGCCATCAATCTACTAAAAAGTCTGGGCACCCTCGAATAGCTGGAATTTTATACAGTAGTCACATTGTAGCTTTGCTGTCACTGTAGAAGATGTTCATATCTGTGGCATCAGGTTTCTGAAACTGTGCCAGTCATACAGAGGAAAATAAATAAGGCAGACAATAGTAATTGTTAACAATACTCAACAGTTGGATACTGTTATCTTAATGTGGGGCTAAATATACCCACCGAGATTTTAGGCCCATTCTGGTGAGGAATTTGATTGAGGAAGCTGGAAACAGCCAAGATCACCCCACCACCGGATTGGTTGGAAGACCAAGTGCAGGCACAAAAAATGTTTTGCAACTCGAGAATTGTCATAACAAACACTGGCCAGCGATATTTTCAACCCAGCAGCGTTGCCATTTGTGTTTTTCTTGTGGCCAAAGAAAGGGCACAGTGCATAAGTGCACCAGATTTGATGTGGACCTGTTCATGGTGCCTTGTTTCGAGGAATATCACACCAAAGTAAACTTGTAAATCACCCTCTTTGTGAAAACTGTGTGTCTTGATAAAACAGTGATCCAAGGTGCCACAGACCTTATACAGCAGCCAGAATTATGTGAGTAATGAACTATTTACACCACAATTTATATAATGCATGCAATTCACAGGCCTAAATTTATTACAAAAATAGGTGAACATTTTTTCCTGGATTAACCAATTCATAAGCAGAGTGCAAAATTTTATTTCATTAAATCTGAAGGAAAAGTCTATGAGGTATACTTTTTTTCTACAAGTAAGCATTAAAATTTAAAATCCCCAGTAAAAATTCTCGGCAAGCTGCATTGTGTGGAGGGTTTTAATTCTGGCATTAAAGGGTTAAGTACAGTGTGCTAGGAAATGAGCTCAGTCAAGTCCTTTATGTCACAGGAAACATTTACGATAGTTTACTTTGCCTACTGGCATTTTATTATGAATTATGGAATAATATTTTGGAGGAACTCTTCAACAGAAGTAAATTCATAATTATTTTCAATGTTCATAACACAAATACTAGACAAAAACTTAATTTTCACCAATCTTCATCAAATTTATAACTATATCAAAAAGGAATCTACTCTGTTGGCATAAAGGTGTTTAATAACCTTCCACCATACATTTAAAGTCTGATAATATTAAACAATTTAAATCTGGATTAAAAAATTATGTACATACCCATTCCTTGTATCCTGTAGATGAATATTTTAACGTACATAGAGAATGTTAACAATCATATAAATTTACCAATTCAAAACCTGTCAGCAGTGATGATTATCAACCCCCCACCCTCCAATGTTCTGACATATTTACCCAATAGCAAATGCAGAATTTAAAAAAAAAAGTGCAGGGTGGGGGGAGATTTGTGGGAAGGGAAAAGAAACAAAGAGAGCATACAACTGATAGATGGAAGCAGAGGAAGATACTTCACACTACCCAACCACATTCCCTATAATTATTGTAATAATGTCTGACACATTTAACTTCCAAGATACCAGAAGAAATGTGACAATCTGGTTGCTAAGGAACCAAACCCCATTACTGCTATGTTACTAACTTCATCAGTCCTAGATTCAGTACCACAGAGTTTTCCAAGAACATAACCCCCATGTGAGTTTAGTGTAGGTCCTCCCCTATTCGAGAAATCCCCCACATCTTACAGACACCAACTGTTCATCACCACGTTCACACAAGCCTGCCACTTGTTCCTTTCCTCAGCCAGATAAATTCCATCCATCACAGTACGAATGTCACTCCTGCCATCTATGGTCACTGACATAAACTAAACAATGAGCAATGTAAATGAGTGCCAACTTTGGAACATAATATGTATGCTATGGACAGGCAGGAAGGTGCTTGGAGAATAAGTAAAACATTACATAAAAGGGCAAAGTGTATATGTCATATAAACTGTCCACTTATTTTCATAGAGTACCTTTACCTCAAGTGGGAAGAGCCACATTTGCATCTTACATCACAATCAGCCTTCGTGTATGTGGAACGTTTAATACAGTTACACTGATGTTAACAAAATCATTCTGCTACATACGTATAGTCCTCTGAATAGAACTTCCTCTTGGTTTGGGTAAAACTGTGAGCACATGTCCCTGATGTCTTCATGTCTCGGGAAGATCCTGCAGTAAATCTAAATAATTAAAACAAGAATCAGCATGTCAATGCATGGATTTCATAGAGAAAACATGGCCAAAGAGCATATGTTCAGCAAAATCTGCAAAACACACATTCCACCAACAGAATTTATCTTGTGGTGATTGTTCTCTTTGCAGTAGATCACAAAATGAATACCATGAAAAATTCTATGAGAAACAAAATGCTTACTGTAAACCCTAACACACACTACAGCCACCAAACATCCAATGACAACTGCAGCATGCACCACATTTAACACACCTCGTATCAGTGACTTTGTGTATTTTCATAACAATGGTAATACAAAGGTTTCTCACTGTCTACATTATATCTTGTCTTCATGCTATGTTATGACACAAAAGGAATGCCTGCAAAACTCCCATCACAGAACGTGAAGTCACAGTATCAATTACCCACAACTAAACTACAAACATTTAATGCACCACATTAGGCTCTAATGTTTCCATTAAATGACAGAAGTTTATGCTTCATTATATTGGCATAAACCAAGATACTTTACAATTAAATTCTCCTCCTTACCTCACAACTTGAGGCTGATCAGCCAAAGGAATGCCCCAAGGAATCTGTGTTGGTGGAACCTGGGACCAACTTCCAGAACCAGCTGCATCAAGACAACCACTAGGCATGAACTGTCCAAATACCGACGGGCGAGGCCTCTCGTTTGAAAAACTCTCGGCAAACTGCATGGTTCTGCAGAGTTTTGTTCACTACACCTGACAAAACAATTTTAATGTGCATAATATTTACTTATCATAACCTACCGTTAAAACAAGAAAACTGGCGTGATCTTCACTATTGCAATCAATTCCTACCGTCGTCTTCCTTATTACAATTAATCTCCCGTTCACTTTAATTATTAACCAACAAATGCACTATATAAAATTTCATATTAAAACACCTAAAAAGTGTTTTTAATGTGACATTTTATGTAGTGCATTTGTTGATTAATAATTAATGTGATTCTACGAAATGCACGGTGCAACAATAAGGATAAATCTCCCTTTCGTTTAAATGTTTTAAATTAACTTATACAATTCTCTTTACCCTTAATAAAGCGATCTTCGTAGTAAACGGAGTATTATTGTCACTTCTTTTACAAACAGTTCTAACGCTCACAGCGTTATGTTTAACCATGGCACAGAGCATGGATCATTTTTGTTTAACGGCATGGATGCACCAACACACCGTCCACAGACCATCTAGTACACCGTGCAAGAATTTGTCGCAACGGGTATGCTAAATGATGTTGGTCTAGGTTTCTACAGAAGACTTATTAAGGCTATGCGTGGTTATTCTAGGAAGTGAACGACCCTCGAGTAGGTAAATGACAACTGTAGGGTAGGTAGGATACTTAGAACGAACAGATGATTAAGATTTTTTTAGTTTTTCCTTCCCCGAGCAACGGTGCGTAACACACTTAATATATGGCTATTCAAGCGATCTTTTGCTCATGAGGGGCATTTCGTGTTCCAATTACGAGGAATGGGAGAGCTTAAAGCGCGACATAATGCAAAAGTGTAGGTAACTATTTTTTTCAACGACAGAGACATGTTTTCTAACAATTTTTTTTTTAAACCGATCCAGTGGGATGCTTTTGGGTTTTCAGTATGAATCTGGTGGGAAATAATAAATATCCGTTGGTGACACTGCTGTGGACGGTAATAGAATGGTGGATAATTTGGAATTAATTTTAAGCCGCATTAGTGAGACAGTAAACTGTAAAGGTTGAAATGGAAAGTTCAGTACAACTTCGTATTTCTAATTATCTATCAGAGGCTGATGGCTATTATTTGAAAGGAAAATATGATAAATGTGAGCATACACTCCGATTGTTACGTGAAGAAGTTGATGCAACGAAATCCTTGTTAGAGGTATGCAGTATGAAGAAATGCATATTCAGTTGCATAATAGAAAGCAAAATATTGATATCAAAATGTTTGGTAAGTATATTGTACTTATAGTCATTGGTAGCGTTCCTCCACAGTTCAGTCTTAGGCACAGCTCCAAAAATAAACCTAAATTACACTACTTGCCACGTAGCTCTATTCGACCAAAGTTTGTGGTATTCACAATGTAAGGTCATCCGTACAGTAATGCACATTTTTATAGTCTTACATCCAGTACATCTTGTCACTACTGAGGTATTGGGTGTTAAGATTTAGTGATACAACTATTACAACTGATGTGGAGGAAGTACCAATACCAGTATGTAGACAGGTTGTGGAGTGTGATGTTTTGTAATTTGGAAATTAGGTACTAATGTTTCAGAGGAACATTCTACCACCATCTTCAGGGCAAAAAACTATTTACCATCTAAATCAAGTGTTTGTAGAAATAATAAAATTGTCTTACATGTCTAGTCAATACTTCATCATCTTAGCACACATTGTCAGTCGAATGAGCTGCTTGTTTAACACCTATACGTTTGGGGTGTAATTGACCGTGATCAGGGGGCTCCTCTAGAATTGATTTTAAACAGAAAAAGGCAAGGAAGTAGCATGCTTAATAACTGCAATAGTGGTCGTTGTGTCCTAAGATGGTGATTTGTTGATTTGTCCATATGCATACACAGCAAAAGGTGCACCAATGTAACTATTACATTTACAACCAACTAAATGCACTCTTGTTATAGTTTGACTTTAAAAAACATCATTACGTGTTTTGGGCCATGAAGGTCCATCAACAGGAAGTCAGTTGTAACGTACAAGCAATGTGGTATAATGGTATGTCCAAGTGTGCATGGTACTATGGTGAATCATAATGTGTGTGATAAGATGGACTAGATGCACTGAAATTATAATGAAACCAATTCTAAAACGTATAAAAGTAAATATAAAAAGTGAATAAAAAGATATATAAAGACATAAATATTTAGTCTTTACAATTTAAAATATAGTCAAATGCTTATTAAAATGCAAGAAATGCAGTGCAGTACCACAGAGTGTAAACTTTAAATGTAAGAAGACAGAGCGATATTTATGGTATGTACAGTATGCGGTATAAATGTCATTAGTTAAAAAAAAAATGGAAACCTTCCTACAGGAGAACCAGATAGTGAGATTAGTCAAAGATCCCAGGTACTCCTTTCAGAAACTAATACAACAGGCAATTTACAAATGTAACTTAATAACAGACTGCAATAGAAATACCTATAACAAATAAAATCAGCAGCCCCCAAACTCAATGCCATGATTAAAATACTTAAAATTAATAACCCAATCAAACCAGTAATTATGCATACAAGCTCCATCGCATAAGCTTGCCAGATTTTGTAGCAGTAACTTAATGAACCAGTATATTTTTATATTTACCATATACATATTCAACAAAAAACTCAAAACAAGTGGCACAAGACTTAACCAATATCCAAATGAATAGCCATCACTTTGGACATAAAAGACCTATATGTAAACCTTCCCATACAAGGTATGCTGAGGATTACAAGATAATGGTTAAAAAAAAAAAATTGACCCCACAATAGCGGAACATTCCATGGCACTACTTAATGTCATTCTAAATTACAATTATTTCAAATATGATGGTAAATATTTTAAGCCCATTAAGGGTATAGCCATGGGTTTGCCTATTTCTGGCATTGTTGTGGAGCTGTATTTACAGTATTATGAAGAATTATCAATTGGACACTGGTTAGAAAGTGGAGAAATTTTATATTACAGAAGATTCGTAGATTATATCCTTATAATATTTGACCAGAACAAAACCATTGAACCTGGAATTTCTATACGCATGAATACCGTGGACAAACACTTGGCATCCTACCTGAATTTTCCACTTAAAATAAAGTAGCACTTATGCTTAATTAAATACCATGGCAGGAAGACATATGGGGGAGTCATCCCACCATATTTTTAAAATAGGGCAAACAATCTGCACTGTTTGGAGTAAATAGCAATAAAAATAATATACACAAACGGTTAATAAAATTAAATGTAGTAATTATCCAGCAGCAACACTCACCAGCTCCAGGTAATGTTTTATGAAACATTCTTTAGTCAAGGTCATGCTATGTAGACATAATTCTTGAAGGTCATCAATATGGATTGTGATTTAATGATCAGATATTATGCATTTCTCAGATAACTAACCTCATAGTGCAAATTCCTTGAGCTGTTAGAGTACTCATAAGTGTCTGCCACTAGACCCTGTCATGAGCTACGACAGTGTAGTCCTTATAGCCACATGCTGTTTCTGTAAGGTTCATGTGACTATTATCCTCCATCTGTGATGAGGCCTACCATGTGTTACATTACCTGTCCATCTCAGCCTGCTTGATTTGATCATTCCAATAACATCAATATGGCAGTGGATCCTAATCATGTTAAATAATCCTCTCCTAGTTTTGTTACAATTGATGGTGTGTTTTGTGTCTCACAGTGGTAGAGTTGTTCTCTTTTAAAAAAGGATTTGCAAGTTTTAGTAAATGAGTTAACATCAATAAATGAAATCATCATTGTTCTGAAGGATGAACTGAAGTATGATGGTGCAATGAAACAGGATCAGTTGCCGAACAATGTGTGTGAAGCAAAACCTAAAATAAGTGCTCTTTGGTGTGATAGCTGTTCTCAACTTGATAACCAACTGAAATTAGCACTAAATGAACTAAGTTCAGTGAAACTAATAACTGAAATTTTAAATGAGGAAATCAAGATTTTGAAACAGACATCTAATATTAACTTTAATCCTGGCAATACATGGTCAACTACAAAATCAAGTAACTCACGTCGTCCAGCTACTGTTCGACCACCCAAAGAAGTGCATACAACTCATGGGGTCCCTGTTACCAGTCAGTATGCTGTTCCAGTTGCGAATCAGTACTCTGTTCTTACAAATCACTATGAATCACAGGAACCCAACGACATGATATTCTCTTCTACTTCTGAAAAATCAACAAGATCCATGCCAGTCAGTAACCACAAGTATGTCAAAGGACTTCGAAGGAAGAACACTCTACCCGTGAATCAACCTAGACTGCAAATGAAAAACCACCGACACAATCCTAACCTTCAAGAACCAATAAATAATGAAGATGGGGCATGCTCTATTCCAACTTTAGTTAATGGTGTAACTAGTGTAAATCCTAATCGAAAGACTGCGCTGAAATGTAGTGAGTCAAATGGTAATCTTATAAACAAACCAAGAGAAACCATTAATATATATAACAAGTAAAAGTGTTCACGCTAAAAAAAACACAGAGTAATATTAATTGGCGACAGTAACATCAATGGTATGTGTGTAACCTAAAGCCTTTACTGAATAATAACTATGAACTATGTAGTGTTGTGAAACCTGAATCCACTACCATTGAACTAAAGGAAACAGCAAAAAAAGAGATCAGTCAACTCTCCTATGATGATTTAATAGTAATTTGTAGTGGTACTAATGACTATGAATTGAATGAACTCTCCTTGACCTTGCAAAACATTACAAACTTTGTAAAGAATAACAATCATACCAATATCATTTTGATGAATGTCCCATTTCTATATGACTTAACTAATTCAATATCTGTCAAAAGGAATATATCAATTCTGAATAGGAAACTACAGAAACTGGTAAAAGTTTTTCCCCATGCCCATTTCCTAGAGATGGACAATAATAGGAATTTATTTACTAATCATGGACTACACCTTAACAAACTGGGTAAACAGCTAGTTAATCACCAGATAGTTTCTCTTCTTCTCACCACTTTTGAACAAAAATCTTCTCCTTCTATAATTCTTAGATGGCATAAGACACAAAATGATAATAATCAGACTTGTGATGTAAATCAGGTTAAACCATCCAACAGGAATTCTATCCATAATAGGAAAATACCAGTAACCAGGTGGAATGATTTTTTATGGCAAATCTAAGTACTAACCAAACAGATGGGAATAACTTATTTAATGTTAATAGACATATTTCTTGTAAAACTTCAGAATATTTTAAGCTAAATTATGATACTGTTTATAAGAACCATAATCAATTACTGAATAACTTCACGTATGATGACCATAATACAACTAAATTCATGTTACTTCACCAAAGTATACGAGGAATATCTAACAAAATTGATGAATTTTTAATTTCATTATCTTCTAATGCACCCCAAGTCATTTGTCTAACAGAACACCACTTAATGACTGAACAAATAGGAAATGTAAATTTAGGCCAATATACTTTAGGAGCTTCATTTTATAGACAAACATATAAGCGTGGAGGTGCATGTATTTATGTCTCGAAAGATATCCAGTTTAATACTATTAATCTAGATCAATATAATAAAGAGAAAGACCTGGAAATCTGTGCCTTGAAGTTACGCTTATTATCAGGCAGCTTTACTATAATTTGTATTTATAGATCCTCTGCAGGAAATTTTACTTATTTTTTTAAATCAATTGGAATCCATTTTGAATAAATTGTATAAAACATCAACTGAATTAATCTTATGTGGTGATTTTAACATAAACTATTTTAATGACAATTCTAGAAAACTTATTTTAGACTTTCTTTTAGTCTTTTTAGCACTGTGAAATTTCCTACAAGAATTTTCAATAACTCCTGCACTTTAATAGACAATATTTATATTAATACTTACAGACATGACTTCTCTGTGAATCCCCTCATTAATGGTCTATCTGACCATGACACACAAATTATTTTCATTTCTATTCCCAGACATGTATTTTCCTATACTAGGAAAATTGATAGTAACTCAATTAGTAAATTCACATTTCTCTTAAGCTTTGAAACTTGTGAAGATGTTTTTCTTGAAGAAAAGTCAGTATAATTTTAATAATTTCCTTAACACTTACCTCAGAATCTTCTATGCAAGTTTTCCAATTACTAAATCACAAAACTCCTATAAATCAAAACCATGGTTAACTAATGGTATTAGAATTTCATGTGCCAATAAAAGGAAACTCTAACTTACAGAAACAGTAATGATCCAAATCACAAGGAATATTACAAGAAATGTTGTCAGATTTTGACCACGGTTATCATGGCAGCAAAAAAAACTCCATTATAATAAACTTCTATTGAAATCTAATAATAAACCAAAAACTACTTGGAACATAGTTAAAACTATCACCAATAATAAAAATACCATTAGTACTATCTCAACAATGAATATTAATGATAAATTATCTAGTAACCCACTAGCCATTGCAAAAGCTTTCAACAGCTACTTTTCATCTGTAGCTGAAAATCTCCTTATCAAAAACTTTTCTGGAAAGAATACTACTAATAATAATGATCCAATAACTTACTTATGACAAAATCTTGGTCAGCTTTATTCTTCAATAAAACTAAAGAATACTATTACACATGAAATTGACAAAATAATTCATTCTTTGAAATGTTAAGATTCCTATGGCTATGATGAAATATCATCAAGAATTTTAAAAATTGGTACTCCTTATGTCTTATCTCCACTAATGTATATTTTTAATAAAGTTCTATCAACAGGTATATTTCCTTAGAGATTAAAATTTTCAGAAGTGAGACCCTTATTCAAAAAGAGAGATATAACTGAGTTTTCTAATTACAGACCTATTTCTCTCCTAACCTCATTTTCTAAAATCATTGAAAAAATTATTTTTAAAAGATTGTATAATTACTTAAATGATAATAATATACTGGTTGGTGATCAGTATGGTTTCAGAGAGAAATTATCTACTGAAACAGCTTACACACACTTCTAAACAATGTATTATCATCATTTGATAGAAGGAATCTTGTTGGTGGTTTATTCTGTGACTTACAAAAAGCGTTTGACTGTATTACTCCTGAAATACTTTTGGCTAAAATAAAGTTTTATGGGATCTCTGGAATAGCTAACAAATTAATGGAATCTTATATAGAAAATAAATATCAGAAAGTATCTGTGAATCTTCTAAATTGGTACATGTGAAGCGTGGTGTTCCACAGGGTTTGATATTGGGTCCTTTACTGTTTCTGATATATATATAAATGATCTTTCTTTAAGAATAAACAAATTAGCTAACCCGATACTATTTGCTGATGATACTACCATTATTATATCAAACGCTAATCCAGAGGAATTTAAGAATAATAATTCAGTAATGACCGAAACAACCAACTGGTTTCAGAGTAATCTTTTAACAATAAACTGTAATAAAACACACTTTATGCAATTCTTGACTAAAAAACAAAATGAAAGAAAAATTCAAATAATTGCTCCCAATTCAATAAACACTAATATCAATAGCACTAAATTTTTAGGTTTGATCATCGATAATTCACTGTCATGGAAGGATCACATTGCTGCATTAACATCAAAATTGAACAAGGCTTCTTATGCTATTAGGTCAGTAAAACCTTTTTTGTCTGTGGATATATTGAGAATGATCTATTTTTTCTCATGTACATTCAGTCATGTCATATAGTATTATTTTTTGGGGTAATTCACATCATAGCAACAGCATTTTTAAAATTAAAAAAGGAATAATAAGAATCATTACAAATACCGGTAGTCATGATTCATGCCATCAACTATTCAAACAGTTACAAATACTTTCACTTCCATCTCAATACATTTTCTCCTTACTTGTTTTTGTTAACAAGAATAGAGGTCTATTCCAATCCAATTCTGAAATTCATGATTTGAATAC
>Ga0123352_10014362_pt1 | contig 12610 bp, 10 predicted proteins | sample TergutLab28metaG_FD_89700 | JGI IMG/M metagenome (GOLD analysis project Ga0123352, IMG submission 89700) | Labiotermes labralis P1 segment gut microbial communities from Petit-Saut dam, French Guiana - Lab288 P1 | ecosystem: Host-associated > Arthropoda: Insects > Digestive system > Gut ... | reverse complement strand
TCCCCCCGGAACAAAATTCCTGGGTACGCCATTGACGATCCCCACATATCTCAAAATTATCCGCCACCGTACAAAATATAGTCTCCCCGAGCGATCTGGCGCCCGAATTTGGTGCGCCCCTGATTATGACACGGTTTTGTGAACGTGGGGTCTGACGTGCAGAAAGACGCAATGATTCTCTTAGGAGAGCTCACCAAGACACAGTGATATTGAGAACAAGACTGGCCGTGGAAGTGTAATGTAAAATGGAGGCCCTTCGTTGCAACCATTGTTGAAGTAGAAAAACTGTAAGTATTACATATTCTGAGTGTGCATTTGTAGCGTTAGGTATGCAGCATGCAATGCCCATGCGCCGTATTGTCATCTATATCTTGCTTGGCTTTACAATATTCCACATTATCTCATAAACGGCGTGAAATTAAAAAAAAGTTATTGAACATAAAATATATCTTTTTTTTAATTTTCTGTGTAAGTTTTGTCTGAAACAATTTTTTTTAAGAAGAACTGAGCAATATATGATCAAAAATGTACATTGGTCTTGATGTAAAGTACCCGTTACTATTGTCCGATTTTAGTAAAACTTCAATATTCTGGACAGATTTTCGGAAAATAATGAATTATCACATTTCATGAAAATACGTCTAAAGGGATCCCAGTTGTTCTATGTGGACAGACGGACGGACAAACACGACGAAGCTAATAGTCACTTTTCGCAATTTCACGAACGCGCTTGAAAATGAATGGTGGCGTCTAGAGTTGCTGGTAATTCAGTTAACATCTGGCACCAATGAGTACAGTTTTGCTCCTGAACACTACGCACAAAGTGCTGCATCGAAACAGACTTTCTTGACTCTAAGCTCGCTTCTAGAATTCTATCTTATACTCGTATGTTTCCCCGGGGAATGGAGACACTCAATCGAATTCGAGACGTGAGCGAATACTGGCATGTTGCGCAAATTTGAATCAGTCGAATGCGAACTGGAATTAATGTAAATCCGCCTTAAGGAATGGGAACATTGGTGTTGAAGGTACCGCTGTAGCAAAGCTCCAAGGCCAGTCCGGCCGCAAAGATGGTCTATTCCAGCTCCCGGTTCAATTAGAAGGAAAATGCAATAACAAACTCTCGAGAAGATAAGAGAAACGTGGGACAAGGAATAAAGAGATGGAGGAGACGATAAGACATTAAACAAGCCAGTGGAAAATAAAGCTGTTGAAAGTCTGGTGGCACTGAAGACTGTAAGAATGGGTTGATAAGGCAATATTGCCATTTAATACCCTGCCTTCTGTGTGTGCTTAGATAAGCCTTCAGATGTATAAACACGTTCATGTATTTAATACGTAAGCGATATGGGATCCCATAGATTGCACACTGTCTATGTACCTGGACTGTGTTCTATTTTGGCCTGATGATGGTTGTTTTACAGCCGAAACATATTGTCTAAAAGTTAATGACAAAATTTTGTCAAGTTGTTGATTATACGTGTTCTGTTTTCAGACGGTAATAAAATATTACTGTACGGTTATGTATACTACTGGATGTGAAGATTATTCATCCCCGGTGCGTTATTAATCAGTATGTTTTTCGTGATAGAGCAGCCACACGAAATCCCACACTATGACCAATCAGGAGACAAGTTTCAGCTTTTTCAAAGCCATAACCAGACCATATCACTTTAAGAACTATTAGTACAGCTTTGACTGTAACAATACAAGAGATGTTTAGATTTTACAAACCTATACCTTCCTATTAATTTTTTATATTTTACTACCTATTGTATTTGGCCGGTTCCAGTGACCTCGCGGTCTAAGGCGTAGGTCTACGGCCGCTCGCCTGCTGAGATTGTGCGTTCGAATCCCACCGGGGGCATGGATGTCTGTCTGTTTTGAATGTTGTGTGTTGTCAGGTAGAGGTCTCTGCGACGCACTGATCACGCGTCCAGAGGAGTCGTACCGACTGTGATGCGTCGTTTTGTGTGATGTAGAAACCTAAAAAATGAGGAGACCATGGCCAGCGTTGGGCCGCAGCGCCACAGGAAAAAAAATATTGTATTTATTTGATTATTTTATAACTAGTTTTGTAAAAGGATGAGATCTAGTGCCCTGTTGCAGTCAAAGTTTTATTTATAGCACTTAAAGAGGAAAGGCTTCGTGATAGCTTTGACAAGGCCGAAACATGTGGCCTGATAGATTATATTCTAGTGTTGTGTGTGTTGTACTATCACGAAATGCTTTTGGATATCTTCAATAACATACTCATGATCGGCGGTACTTCACTGGTTCCTGAACCTTGGGCATATTAATGATTTCAGGAAGTGTTTCACGGAATTTCGATGTTTAGGGACTTAATGAACTGTCGATAATTATATGGCATGTATTATACATACTGGATATACTACTACAACTGTCGTTAGAAGTGGGGGTTCGTATGTTATGGTTATTTAATTAAGGAATTTGTGGCTTCTTATAATTCTGAAATCACTGCTTCAGGGAACTTATGTGTTTCCCGTCTACATTGTTCATTTTAGGCTACGGAAGCTCGGAAATTCTTTCTTTTCAGTTCTGTTGCCACGATTTTTGTTAAATCCAGTTAGTGACGCATTTGACGGAGAGGAGATATCTGAAGTTTGTCGTTGCCATATCGAAGGTTTCTTGAAAGGAGGCCAGATATAAAAAAAAAAATTAAATCACTGTTATAAATGCCAGTCATTCCCTCACCTTATACCGTCATCCAATTTTACATGCCACAAGACTTTTTGTTGCAAAGTCCCTTAACTTTCCCTTCAGGTACTATCGACAGTGGCGACATTTGTTAGAGACGCAAAGGTGAAATTATTGCTGTACATTTTCGTCGACACTTCCGCATTAAATTTCATCCGAATTTGCCAAGCTGTTCACTACTATAACCCATGTGGACTTTCGAATATCCTGTTCCATTAATCGCTTCTTCTTACTCCTTGCTTATGCAGTTCGTATGCTATTAGTTTCAGTCCCTTTTTTCCCCCCTGTAGCGCTGCGGCCCAACGCGGGTCATGGTCTACTCATTCTTGAGGTTTCTAGATCACACACAACGACGCATCACAGTTGGTAAGACTCCTCTGGACGAGTGATCAGCCCGTCGCAGAGACCTCTACCTGACGACATACAACACTCAACACAGACAGACATCCATGCCCCCGGCAGGATTCGAACCCACAATCCCAGCAAGCGAGCGGCCGTAGACCCACGGCTTAAACCGCGCGGCTACTGGGATCGGCTAGTTTCAGTTCCTGCAAACAGTACAGTAAGTGTAACGTCTCAGTCTCTTTGCACGCCTTTCGGTGGAGGTGTAACTCTATTCATTCTCCACCTCGGAACTGGATTGAGGCGAGCGATGATGTTTACGATCCGGCTAATTTACCACAAGGAAATATCTCCTGGTACCTCTAGAATATGAAGCTGGGTTTGGCCCTAGAGTCAGAGTGGACGTTTTGGTGTAGAGCAAGATCTGTTTTTAGAAACAGTTTGGTCATTTTTGAGTCACTGTTGTTAGAGAATAAAGGAAATGTATAAATGTCAGTTGTTTGTTTGCTGGGTGGGTGTTACGTAGTTCTTTGCTTTTGATTTCCCAACAATTGCCCGTTTCGAAAATACTTTTATGGAGTTTACTCGTTGTATGGTTCAGAAATGAAAGTTAAAAATAGCCGAGGTCCTGAAGAAAAGAAAATGTATTGTACATATCGGGTAAACAACAATAGACTGCTACATGTGTGTGTGTGTGTGTGTGTGTGTGTGTGTGTGTGTGTAAAAAACACAGATGTTCAGAAGTTATTCTAAAGCTACCTGCGGCAGTATGTGTTTGAAGAAGGAAAGCGATTTTCAATATTATAATCCTCTGTGATGTCAACGCTATGCAATTGGGTCAGCGGTAACCGAAGTTTCGAAGGACAGTAGTGATTTTATCTTCAGAGGCAAACTCCCAACTGTTCTGTGTAACATCCCAGAAGTCTTTAAGCAACACCGCTGTGAGAACCTGAAATCTCGCAAGAGATTTTTACATCACGGTATCTGACCTGCATGTAAAGATAAATTATGTAAGTTTTAGTATGTATGTCGGTCGCTCGCATTGAGGGAGGAATGTAGACTGAGGGCGTTTGAGAATAGGGTGCTGAGGAGAATATTTGGGCCTAAGAGGGACGAGGTACCAGGGGCGTGGAGCATATTGAGCAGCTTAATAATTTCTACACTTCACAAAATGTTATAGGGGTGATCGAATCAAGAAGAATGAGATGGGCGGACCACGTAGCACGTATGGGGAACAGGAGACATGCATACAGGGTTTTGGTGGGGAACCCTGGTGGACAGGGACCACTTGGAAGACCCTAGCCAGATGGGAGTATAATATTAAAATGGATCTTCAAGAAGTGTAACGTGGACATGGACTGGATTGATCTGGCTCAGGACAGGGACAGGTGGCGGGCTCTTGTGAATGCGGTTTGTGGGGTTCATAAAATAGGGGAATTCTTGACAAGCTGAGTACCTGTTAGCTTCTCAATAGGGACTCTGCTTCGTGGGGTTAGTTTAGTATGTCTCTTAAGTCAGATAAATTACGTTGATTGTATGCATCTGTGTATTAAACCGGGCCGTAATTATGCCTGGTCTTTAATTTGTGACACACCGGAAGATCAATTTCACCAACACTTGTAGGGGACAAACTGGCCAAGTACATTTTGTGTCTTACAGTAAATGTTGATGGAACCATAAAACTGTTTAAGACCAAGCAGTTTCATTGGCATTCAGTATCCATTAATAACATTAGGACAATAGAGTATACGCTTGTCCAGTGTGGAGAATGCAGTCTACGAAAGCTGTTATCTCGGTGAATCCGCTTTGTAGGAATTTGTGTGGGGTTAATGGCGATACGAGAACGCAGCCGTGAAAATTGAAGGTAAGGACACAATTATGTAGAAATTGTACTGTAATTGTATTTGTATGTAAACGTGTAGTTTGTGAGAGGGAGAAGAGTGTTAAAGACGCGTGTTGATAGTGGGCTGTTGCATGTGTTGATTTACACGAACAAATGTAGCTGTACAGTCACATACAGAAATATCACGCTGAAGCTAAAACGTCTTTTGCGTTTTGACAGCAGCGGTACTTGTCATGTACTTCGGCGGCATGTTCTGCATATCCAAATCTTTCGTTCCAAAATATTTTTAAAAATGCCAACAAATACATTTCAATATTTATGATATATTTTGTTCACAGTATTCTCACCAACATGTTTCGGCCGGTATTCCTGTCATCTTCAAGGTGATGTTATTGTTACAAGAATACAAAAAGACAAGTGTGATTAACTGTGTCACCATCACTCCATAATAGTTGCAATTAAAGTAAAATTTTGTTTAAAATTATTTTAGTAATATAAAAATAGGCTAAAACTGGATTATTATTAAAATCTTGGGGGCTAAAAATTGTTTATTGTGTGGGGAATGATGCCTGATGCCGTAGTATGGTGAGTTTTAATCCTGTAATAAAGTGATGTTTTGTTTATAAGAATATGTCAGTGCGTCGTTAATTAGAGGAATGTTGTGAAATATACAACGGTAGTTGATGAGGTACTTACCAACGGGATGGTGATGTGTGTTGACGGTGTGGTTTACTGTTTGGAACTGAGGTGTGGCAAGGGAATTGTAATGTTTGGCAGTAGGGTTGATGGTGTGGCGTTATGCGCTTGCGTGGTGGAACTGTGTGTCATGGATTACTTCGAACAAGGGATTTTTTTTCCATAAATATTGAAATGCATTTGTTGGTGTTTCAGTACATTTTGGATATGATCAATGCACCGAAGATGGAACATATCAAAACCTTTCGTGTTTGTTAGATAATGTTTTAATTTTTTTCCCCCACACATAATCGAAAACGAGACTGATTAGTGTAGTCGGAGTAGCGACTGATCTGCTCTCTGAAAATCGAAAAGCCGTTGTTAGATTTTTCGTTAGGAGCCAGAGATTTTTCTCTTCCCAAACCTGCGCAGACCGGTATAATGGACGCTTTCCTCGGGGGTAAAGCGACCTTGAGCGTGAGGCTGAACACTCAACGTTATCTAACGCTGAGGTTGAGAATGAGAGGAGCCACACCTCCCCTCACGAGTATGCCTTCATGTCGTGCACGGGAGCAATTTTTTTTGCCACTTAAGCGAATACCCATTGGTAAGGGTTTAGGGTATTTTCGTAGAAACACGAGATTTTCGTGTATGTGAGAATGTATCAGCTGGATTGGACTTACTCAGCACATTTCGTAAAACATCTTTCTGGAATTTCATGAACATTAATATACGGTACTGAGAAATACAAAATTGAAGCAATTTCTCCATAACATAGGGCCTCCTTCGACTTCCCTATTTCCGGACCGTGCAAGTTAAAATGACCCCATCAGCACTTCGTATCGTTACGATCTGTTGTCCAGCCGGTGTGGGGTCCGACCAGATGACGATGATGAGTCCGAGGAATGAAATTCGCCCGCAGAAAGCAATTTTTCTCGTTTCCTTTCCTCACCCCACCTACGTCTCCCTTCATGCGGCCTGCTGGCAAAGAACACTTGATTTACTGTCCTCTGCCAGTCCTGACCAGTCGTTCTGCACTGATAGGAAAAATCTTCATTGTCATTTCTCTTATGGTCCGATTATTGCTGAACCGAGATTAGATTTTGGTTTCTGGGTTTCGCGGAAAATATAGTCTTTTCTGCAAATATTCGCCACCTTCTGTCATGTGCCACCCTTGATGTCTGTCCGTCTATTCATCAGTCATTTAATCGACGTAATCTTTAAATGTTCAAAGCGAAGAATTTCATTCGAAGTTAGTTTGCTGTGTATGTTTTGGGGAACAAACTGCAGTGATGGTGGGTGGAATGATTTATATATTCACTTTATTATATATATTTCACTCATCACAACTATATAATAAAAACATAGGTTAAAGCGACATGTTTCGACTTAAAAAGTCATCGTCAGGCTAAGCTAAGAACCATGAAGTTCTTTACAATGTGGCTGTGCGCATTTGGGATCCCATATGGCTCACAATGTGTGCTGTAAAGAACTTCATGGTTCTTAGCTTAGCTTGACGATGCCTTTTTAAGTCGAAACATGTCGCTTTAACCTATGCTTTTATTATATAGTTGTTTTGACTGAAATATATATAATAAAGTAAATATATAGAATCAATACACAACGGAATGACTTCGCTCGGAATGATTTATGTTCGTAAGGTTGTCATTTCTTTCCGCCGAATGAAAGAAAAATACTGAGTACACATCATTTTGAGAGATGTTTGAAATAAATGTAAAAAAGATAAATTAAATCGTAGAACAGGCCTTGAAGGCCCAGAGGGGTTGTAGAGTTATTGCTCTACTCTTTGTTTAATTTCGAAGCTAAATGAGAGTGGGTGGCCAACGCTAAGCGTCGGCCGCTTTACCTCCGTCAAAGAGAGCCGCTACCCATTGTATAGGAGGCTGGGTGGGCCCCGGGGCCGATTTGGATGGGTGATGGTAGTCTTGCACCCAAGCGGGATTCGATTCCCGTGCCGTTTGGTAGAAGACGGAAATTTTATCCCTTTAGAGCCTGGTGGTTAGTATATATGGTAACAGATGTGACCCTAAACACTTCGTGTTTGCTCGCACACTGTATATTTTCACAATGAACATTGAGTGTTTGATGTTTTGCTGACCGTGCATCTCAGTATAATCTTAGTAACTGACCAACTTAATGCACGAATTCTTGTTTTATAATAGGTTTATTATACTCCTCTACACGTTTCGAGCACTGTGTACTCATCATCAGGAGGTCAAATTGTATTACACAGAATCTGGTATCATCACACCTGTAGGTAGCCGTCCGGTGCACAGACTGAGAGAGGACTCTCTGTGCCTGCGCACCGGACGGCCACCTACAGATTGTGACGATACCAGATGCTGTATAACACAATTTGACTTCCTGATGATGAGCACAACAGTGCTCGAAACATATAGAGGAGTATAATGAACTTATTATAAAATAAATATTTGTGCATTAAGTTGGTCAGTTACTAAGATGAATTATTTGTTTGTACGGAATTCGCCGTTTGGCCTTTCTAATGGAAAGACTCGGTTCTCTGTAATGTACGAACAGAATCTTTATATATAACATAACTTCATCTTAATCTTTAAAGAGTTAATGGGGTTTTTCACTTGTGTTTTGGGTACTGCGCGAACATTTCACAATAAACCCGTTTCTCAGAAGCTGCATTTTAGTCTCCGTTTTTTCCCTCCTCTTTCCTGATACATCGTGTCGGAATCTCAACGTGGATTCATTTTACCATTACTATTGAAGCACAGCTTTCAGCCCTGACGGAAGTGCTTACATGGACATCCTAAGTGTCCCCTTCGTGACTTCTGATCTACAGACGACTTAAGGTCGCGGTTGTGGCAAACGACTATTCTGAGTGTCGGTTTGTGTGGTCTGCCGATTCTCATTTAAACACACATCGCACAGTCTGTTGTGTCATAATTGCACCCTGATGATTCGAAAGGATGTAGAGGTGCCGGATTGATCTGATTATGCGATTCGTACTATTTTTACTGTTTGGACGACCGGGCTTCAACCTCTGGTGTGGGCAGGGGAATTCCTAAGCACTGTTGTTTCTAGACCATCCATCCTGTCCATCCAATAGCAAATACTAGCAAGGTTTTACTCAAGGATATTAAATTCACTTGAACACGAAGATGACCGCTCACATTAGTCCATTACGAAGGCGAATAGGATATGGTGTGCCATTTTACCTAACACCCTGTAGTGATGCTCCGGTACGTTACATTTACTTGTTTTCCTTTTAAGAGTGTAGTGTGGCGAGTAGAGTTTTGGGCCTCGTCTAAATGCAATTTTCAGCTTTTCTAGTAGCCGCAGGGGCTATTAAACCCTGAATATATACCAGGAATTGCGTATAATTTTATCTAATAACTGGCCAAGGAGCCTAGAGACAACGTATAAATCATTCTTTAGCTAAGGAGAAGAAGAGGGTCTGGTCACAATAACTCCCTTGAAGTGACCAGTGATGATGGCCACCAACAAGCACTTGGATGTCCGTACTGTGGGGAGGGACAGCGTCATAAACAGGTCTGATGATGATCTCAAGAATTTATCGCTTACCATTATTGCGGCTAGCGGTAATCTCTTTGTTTTCCTCCCAGAACAACAGTTTCACACGAACAGAGTCAACATGTTTTATAAAAACGCTCTTTATTTGCGATTGTGCGTTCTTATAAGTCTGGTTTCTTTATTTGTTGCATATACAAAGAAATCGACTAATAAATTCTCTCGGCTAATTAATCTTGCGTTGGAATCTCGTGACAGCAGTGTGAATCGAATTTATAACCCAAAGCTGTGGACATTATTTGTGTAGGAGCTAGTCGGTAATAGATGAACGCGTTGTGTTCTTTATTTCTTGAAACAGTTAAGGCATAACCACGAGGAATGGATCACTATTTAGGCGTCTTCGCAAAATTGGCGAACAACTTCTTCATGCCTGTCTGCCCGTCCGTCCGCATGTAACAACTCATCTCCCACAGGATGGATTTTAATTAAATTTGGAATTTGATGACTTTTTCAAAAACTGCCGAGAAAATTTAAGATTCATTAATATCTAACAAAAATAACTGTACTTTACACGAAGACCAATTTACAGTTATGATAATATCTCGCTGAATTCTTCTTAGAATGATAAATGTTTCAGACAAAAGTTGTAGAAAAAATAAAAATACACAATGTTTGTTCATTTTTTTCGAATATCGTGCCGTTTATGAGATAATGTGGAACAATACTGTAGATCCGGACAGGTCAAAGATTACATTATGGCACATGCGCTTTGCATGCTGGATACTCAGGCTACACACACACACACGCACACGCACAGAATATGTAATACTTATCGATTTTCCCCAGCAAACAATGTTTGCACGAACGCGCCTCATTGTTACATTATACGTATATTGGCCGTCTTGCTAACCTTTTAAAGCCTAGCGGTTTCTTTATGTACCACCAGGTTTAAAATTAAAAAATTATACATGGTGCTCGCTTTGCGTTGAGTGTTTTGTGCGGATCTCAGAAAAGACAAGAACTATTGCTTTATACGTCATTAACTGATTGGTTTTTATAACCGTGGTGGAAAGTGTTTACAGCGCGGTACGGACTGATTCCTTATATGAAGCAGATTGCGGTATTCTGTAAAGGGTTAACGAAGAGTTGATTTTAATAGTAATTTATCTGAAAACTACGACGCACAATTCGAAGTTATACAGCGGTCTGTTCTTGAACTGCTGGATCGTAGAGAAGAAGGCAGTACGAATTTTCGAAACGTCGGGAACTATTTACACGGTGCAGTATTTTGGACTGTTTGGATCTTTCACCTTAAATGTAATTTATTGTGCTCCCCTTCATTACTATGTACTGCGTCGTAGTAGTAGGAGAAGATCAGGGTGCAGCTATTCAGGTGTCGTGTTCGTTGGTGATGGGTCCAGTTTCAGTTTCTTTAGCGTTACGCCGTAGGGAAAAATATTTTCTTAAAAACGTGTCATTGGGATCTACATTTCTCACACTACATATTAACTTTTCTTCCAATAAAATCAACCAGATGCACTAATTTCTCAAATTTATTTTTGGAATAAAATTCTACTTATTTCGGACAGTTCCTCTGTCCATCATCAGGAGTTTTTCACTCTACACACAGCAAAACTCTATGACCATTGCTGTGTGTACAGTGAAAAACTCCTGATGATGGACAGAGGGACTGTCCGAAATAAGTAGAGTTTTATTCCAAAAATAAATTTGAGAAATTAATGCATCTAGTTGGTTTTATTATAAGAATTTATCACGATGCATGGTCACCTGAACGTCAAAAAAATATATATTATCTTTTCTTCGATAAGTAATGAGTTTTTACTCTGCGGTAGGGGAATGTGATTCTTGCGCTCTACGAAACGTCCAAACCGGCTCTGGAGCCTGCTCCGCCCTCTATTCAGCGAGTATCGGGTTGCGTTCCGGGATTAAAAAGGTCGGAGATTGAAATTGACCACTGGCCTGCGTCTAGGGTCGGGGTTAGGAATGAGAGGAGCTATAAGGTTTCTCCCCCAATATTCCTTCATGGCTTGAATAAGGACGACTGTGCTATTAATAGTTGTTTTGAAAATATTTTATGCTATAGGTGTAGTGCATATTTACGTTTGTGGACTTCCTTAATTATTTTTCTGGCCGTTCGGAAATTTTATATTTTTGTTCTACCATGTGCGTAAAATGAAATTCCGTTCGTTTTCCCCCACGTTGTGTTTCCGGAAGTACTGGATTAAATTTCGTTTAGTTTGATATTGTGGGGCAAAACTGAAACCGCCTGGAGAATTTCACTGTGGTTTATTTCCGTCTGTCTTAACTCTACTCTATATTAAAATGAAGGATATTTTATTATTTAAAAAATTACGTTATACATAAATCGAAAAGTTCTAAGAAGAATAATTGAGAGAATTAAAGCAAACGAAATTGGGAGGAAGGGATACACGAAAGAATTAATGCAGCTGCAAGGAGATTTAGATATACTTTAATTTGTGAGAATAAGTCGGTTGAATTGGATTGGTCCTGTAAATATAATGGACAGTAAAAGAAAAGTTAGTCAAGTATTTAACAATAATGCTCAAAGAAGAAGACTAAGAGGACCACGCAAAACAGACAGTGGAACTGTATAAAAAGAAGGTATTAATAAATGCAGAATTAAAAACTGGCAAGAAATGACAATAAACAGAGCTGAGTGAGAGAAGTCCATTAGGGAGGCGAAGTCCGCACTGGACGGCAGTGCCATCTAAGAAGAAAAAGAAGAAGAGGAAGAAGAAGATGAAGAAGCAGAACTGTTTTGTGACAGTAATTATCTGTACCAATATGGACATATGTGTGCAGTAAGCGTTTTTCAAAAGCAGTGCCTAACACATGTTTGGCTGTGCACAACGCCTTCCCCTTCACTGTACATTTTCCGTTCCAATGTGTGGCGATATTCTGCGGGTTCTATTTTTAGTCAGGAACAGGAGGAATCTGAACTCCATCACTCGTGCACCTTATTACGAGGGCGAACTTTGCTATGTTCTGTTCGGTCGATACTGGTGACGAGTGCCCACCCAAGCTGTATGACACAAGGGACCAAGCTGCTTAGTAAATGTTTTTTCTGGTCACTCAATTGTTATACCAACCACTGCACATATATAAAATTTTACACATTAAAACATTAAAACGCTCCGACATGTTTCGGTCCTAGGACCATCATCAGGGAGCGTATCGTCCTTGCTAAAGTCACACTATAAAAATTCACATTAATTTCGCTGTACCGGTTGGGTATTGTGGCAGCATGCCGTGCTGTGTAATGTTATGTTGCGAAGAGTGCCCTGCTACGGATGTGCATTCTGTGCGAAGCACTTTAGCAAGGACGATATGGCTCCCTGATTATGGTCTTAGGACCGAAACATGTCGGAGCGTTTTAATGTTTTAGTGTTTAAATTTTATAAATTTTATATATGTGCAGTGGTTGGTATAATAATTGAGTAACTCGACAACATGCACGGTGTAACAACG
>Ga0123352_10014361_pt1 | contig 12611 bp, 2 predicted proteins | sample TergutLab28metaG_FD_89700 | JGI IMG/M metagenome (GOLD analysis project Ga0123352, IMG submission 89700) | Labiotermes labralis P1 segment gut microbial communities from Petit-Saut dam, French Guiana - Lab288 P1 | ecosystem: Host-associated > Arthropoda: Insects > Digestive system > Gut ... | reverse complement strand
GTTTATTTTTAACAATTTCTCAACATGTTTCGGGCATCATTATGCCCATCTTCAGGAGAACAAGACGTGTGTTACTGCATGTGGTGTGCTGCGCTGGTTCTGCTGGATGTTGAGAAATTGTTAAAAATAAACATCTAACTGTTGCATCTTGTTGGTTTTCTCTCTCACTCCACAGTATTTTAACTGTTACCAAATTTTTATAATCTTAATTGTTTTCGTCTACATCCTATAATAATATTGGATCCCACAGTACATAGTAAGCAGTGGTTGTGCCTCTTACTTATGAACGTTGGCCTGAGGACGGTGTAAAGAAAGATCGAAACATGACGACATAACAAAATACCAATAATTATATAATATTTTTGACTTAATAAACTATTTGTTTTATTGTGAGAAATGAAATACAACGGGATGTCTTCGATTAAAATACATATAGCATAGCTATACATACACACTGGAGAGACCCCTTTCAGAAGAACCATTAATTCCTGAACCGTACCAACATGAATGGTGGCCTGAGCAGATTTTATCAGACGACTGACTCTAAATAACAATAAAATCGTATAAACTCTACAGTCAACAGGGTGATTTGAAGCTCTTTCCTTTCGTCCGAAAATATGGCCTTTAATTGCGAATGCATCTAGCCTCTAGGAACCAGCAGACATTACCGTTATTGGAATAGGTGTAATTTGGGGAGTGCAAGAGGGACCAAATGCCCCTCTAAGACTTTTTCTACCACAGAATAGTCCCCCCCCCCCAGCTACTGAGTTAAGAAGGGGCAAATAACAAAAATACAAATATATTTTAAACGATTATTTGGGTGATGTAAAGAAAAAATGAAACACCTGCGTTTGACTGCTTCGTAAATTAAACTTAATGTCGATTTTACTTCCCCCCCCCACGTCATTAACTAAGTTACGCCACTGATTATCTGATCCGTTACTGAAACTATTCATACAATTACGCACAGGCACTTAGCTTTATACTTGGCCCATGCACGTCTGCCCCAGAGAATGAAGACTGTACTTGATACTCTGTCGCACCACGTCAATTCGCAATGTTACGATGGGGGTAAAAAATCAAAATCGATCTTAAAGAAATGGGGTTTCGGGTTATCTACTGTATTTGAGTGATTCATGACTGGGAAGAGTGGTGGTCTCCTGTGAACAAGGTAATGAACACTTGGATTTAATAAAGAGCGGGGAAATTCTATACCAGCTAAGCAGGCGCACGAATGGAAGCCATTTCTGCGAGAGACTGCCTACACTTGTCAGTGAAAGAAATGAAACACGTGGTGCTTTGGACAGCAATCCGATCCTACGTATTCTTCACTAGCTGGGCTGACGCTACAGCCAGCGAGAAACACCGCGCAAGGTCGCTCGTATCATTTCCAAATCTGGAAACGATACATCACTGTAAGGAGAGACGATAATACTTCGCTTCCTTTTTACTTATGCTACATGTGTTATTATATGTGCAACAAGGAAGAAAAGTGCACAACGACGCAGTTCATACTGTATACGCTTCTCCCTATATTAAGATAATCAAATCCAGATTAAAGATGTGGGTAGAGGCCACGTCACACACATGGAGGAGATGAGAAATGAATTCAAATTTCTCGGAGTTTTTAGGCGTTGAAAAGAGGATAATACTAAGATGAATCTTACTGAAATAGGGTGTGAGGTTTTCAGGTGACGGCGTCTGGCTCGCGACACGGTACAGCAGAAAGTTGTGGTGAATATGGCAATAAGTTCCGGTCGGTGACACACGCCAGGAAACTTCGTGGGGTGTAATGTGCGGGTGATTAAACTAAAAACTTTGTGCAAGGTGATCGGCGCACATGGGGTGAACAAGTCGCGAATACAAAATTTCCGTTCAAAGGCGGCAGAGAATGGGGCGACGTACATTCAGCTTCGCGCTCCAGACACATTACACCCCGGAAAAGGGCCTCCAGTACCCACTGGATTGGAGGCTGTGTGGGCCCCAGGGCAATACTGGATGCTGTGGTGAGGAGAAAAATATCTCCCCTTCGTGGGTAACGAACTCCGATTTTTCAGCCATCTATCCCACAGCCAATAACCACAATGACTAAGCTATCCTTGCTCAACATAAGTACAAACGAAGTTGGCTAAATTAATTTCCGTACATAACAAAAATCCACAAGCATGCTAAGGAAGAAGGTAAATAGAACAGCACTTTTAGAGCCAGGAAGTAGAAATAATAATTAATTTTTGGAAAATTAATATATCTAGGGCTTTAAGCCTAGTATTTACATCATGCTGTGCAGGTTTACATTTACTCCCAGTTGCATGATGAAGGTTAGAGTGACTGTGGTTAACCCTTTTAAACATGAAGTTTATGTACATATTATTACAATTCAAACGAACGAATGCACACAATTTTACTAAAGTCCACTGTACAAAACAGCTCCAACTTTTTTGTACAATTGTGTGCTCGTTGATGATGGGCCAGTGAGGCCTGAAAATATAGGAGTTGGTGTGTTGTAATATTGTGACTCTAATAAAAGTGTGTGCATTTGTGGGTTCAAATTGTAATAATTGAATTGTAATGCACAGAATGGGGAATGTGAAATTTGCTTATGTGCATAATTCATTTCCTTCCTACAAAAAACACATTGCTTCCCCAATACAAATACCAGTCAATTCTTGCTCTTTATGGAAGTAAAAGCTATATTGTGACAAAGATATGAAACTCAGAAAACATATTATGTGGGTGAAGTTAAAAGTAATGGATATAAAGCAACCAATACTGGGCTTTAGAAGGGTTAAAATGTAGGGAATAGTAACAAACTCCATTCCAAAACACTTCAAAGTAAATTTGGTTCTGCATTACAAGTTTAAATCATACATTCTACGCATTCTATGCAATACAAAACCAAATCCATTTAGCAACAGAAGATACTTAGAGAAAGTGATCATTGGAAAGTTCTGATGTCAAGATAGGTGTGCAAGATAATCAAGATGTCCTACAGTACTGAGACAAAAGAGGAGGCACATTAAACACAAATGTATACATGTATGCACAAAACAGTACAGAGTAAGCTGGTGGATAGGGTGAGGTTCACCACCATTTATAAGCTACATCAAGGTGTGCACAGGAATAGAAGTAAACCTCCATGCATTCCCATCCCTGGCGCTTATGTGACAAGCAAGCCATAGTGTCAGGCATACACAATGGGAGAAAATACAACTTTCTACACTGGCTGTAGTTCAATGACATGTATCCCCATCACTGGACTCATTCCTGGTCAGTAAGAACTCATGGAAACAATTTTCTTTAAAATTTCACACATGTATTAGATGCTCTCGGACTGAAACTTTGTCAGATACCTTATACATTCATATTCTAGCACCTGCGATAAAACCCACCTATCCTGTCACTTATTGAACAGTTGATATTGCACAGTATGCAGCATCTCTGTTTATTCACCCACATGAGGAAACGTAACAATTCTTAAGTTCAGTACAACTGACGCTGGTAATTTGTTAACATCATGACATCTGCATAAAAGCCACTGGATCAACATTATGAATAACAGCTTTTGAACATCAGCAGTTCCCACGTCCAAATTCTGCAAAGTTACATAGTGAGGAACCGGGTGTGTGTTTAACTTTTGCTGATATTGATTTTTTTAATGTGCCACCAACCTAATAAACATGCAACCCAACAAAAGTACATTTGGCATTGTAATAAAATTTACATCATTTTACAGTAAAGGTGGAAAAGTTCTAATATTCCATTAGCTGAAAATATAATTTTTTTAGATATCCTTATCGTCCCCCTTAAAACTATACAAAAAACATACAATATTCATGCACTCACGTGCGTTTCGCTCCACTGTCACAGTCTTTCCGTGAGATCAATCAAATTAGCAAATCAAACCTACAACCCAAAACATCGCTAACCCAACGCCTAGCTCCACACATGGGTGGTTGCACTGGAGTGGTTGGCAGCGCGGATTAGGGCATTCTGCGTTCCGTTGGTATCATTATCACGGATGAGAGGCAGGCTCGTGTCGTCTGAAACCATGGTCTGAGATGCGAAAGGTATGTCGGTTGTAATGGTGGAAGAAATTAGTTTGAGGAGTTACACCGTTATTGTTATTCATCTATAAATACCGGGAACGGAATAGCGATATGAGCCCTCGATTAAATAGTACTTAGCGTTTTGTGTATTTGAAATGTTTGTACATAAAGGTGCTGTCCGGTTGGTTTGAGACCGCTGTGTGGAATTTTGAGGTTATTTTCACCCTGTTCGATTTGTAGGGCGACTAATTACGTGACATGGGGAGTTTTGATGGTGATGACTGTGAAGGTTAGCCTACTGCTCTGCATAATTTAGTATAACGTCTAAAAGTGATACGTTATTGTACTATATGGAGTTGAGAGTAAAGATAATGCAAACAATTTTAATGAAGTCACGTGATGTAAACAATGTGCGTTATAAACACTTAAAAATGTCTTCGATTGTATGATGAGAAACTGAACTTAGGAACTAGTATATCACATACCAGTGTGGTAGTATAATTTCCACCCGTTACTGTACAAATGTAATTAAATATGTTTAGTTTGGGGCTCAATTGGGGAAGGGGAAATCCTACTGAACTTTGGGGTGGAAATTTTTAAATATTTGACGAGTATCATTTACTAGGAGGTGCATAGTGTCAATGATAAATGAACCAGTATGGAGTAATGTTGGGATGACACTGATAGGGAAAAACAGGAAGTATTCAAATAAAACATTTCAGTGTCCAGTTTGTCCACTGTCTCATATGTGGCCTGGGAATGAATCTAGGCCTTCATGGTGAGAGACTGGCAACTAGTTGCCTGTGCCATAGCATGGCCGAGAGCATACTGGAATGTAACCACTTACAAAAAAAAATAAGTGGGAAAATAATCTTAAAATGGATAGGAGTGTGGGATGCAAACTGATTTTGCCTGTTCCAGAGTAGGATCCACTCATTTTTGGTTGGTGCTGACAATTCAGGTTGTCTTCAGAGTCTGTTTTCTACGGAACTCTTTCCCTTGCAACTTCTGCTACAGTTGAGCTTGCTTTGTTAACATTAAGCTGCAGTGTTCCAGGTTACTTAAATATTATTTTGTGACTAAAAGCACATAAGTCAAATTGAAGGGTAGAAACTAAAAGTGCTTTATAAAACTGAAACTGAGGCATTCACATTTTGTGACATTGAACATGCTGATACTTTTTGTTTCAGGTGCCATATATTTTTTCTGGCATCTGCTCTGGTCTTGAACTGTTATCTTCAGTGGAATCATCATAATAAATGGCTCAAAAAGAAGGAAGAAGCATACTAGCTATGATACTTAGAAATTTTATACAGTCACTAAAACCAAGGAAAATTCGAGGTGATCTGATAGGAACAGATTATTTTGGAAATAAATATTTTGAAATTCCACCCAATCCACAAATAGGTAAAAGAAAACCATCAAGGTGGTTTCAACCAAAAGTGAAAGAAGATTTTGACCAGGAAATCCCAGCTGAATGGGAAGCATGGTTGCGAGGAAGAAGAGATGTTCCACCAAGTGAAGAGGAGGTGCTGAGGAATCTTGCTATTATGGAACAGAAGAAGGCAAATGCTAAGGAAATTGAGATGAGAGAAGCATCAGCTAAGGAACAAAACATTCTAGAAAAGGAGTTAAAGGGAATGGCATCATTTCCAAAACATGATGAGTATGAAATTATGCCAGGAAAAGAGCAGGAAAATAAATAATGTGTAATTTATGTACTTAAAATTCTTCTGATGGTTTCATATTTTCATTTTAAATGTGAATAAAGTGAATTATGTGCTTCATATTTTCATTTTAAATGTAAATAAAGTGAATTATGTGCAAACTGCTGTATTTATTTTTGTGATTCTGTCAAATTAGGGTTTGAAAGGAATCAGTCATGGGTAAATTCAGGTAATATCCTGGTAAGTTGCTGGAGGACAGCAGAACCATGAAACACCTCAGGATACCTGGTGGCCAGGTTGAGACTTAGACTGCTTTACATTGAGAGCAAAACACTAAATATGGAGACCAACTGACCACTTCAGCAGTAGGTCATTTTCAAAACTATTTTTCTACTAGTTCATGAAAGTGGCATTTGAACAAGAGGAATGTAACCTTCCACACACATTATATCTGTGTATTTTGGGACTTAACAGGACAATTGTACCAGTGGTTGTCAGTGAAAATGCTTCCTATCTGCTGTTCCTTAGTATCAGTATGCCAACTGCATAGATTCTGAGGTGAGAGCAACAGCATTAACAGATTATTTGATATGACTGTACCAATAAATATAGTGCCTACATTTTTTGCTAAACATTTTCTCCCAGATGAAAAGAATAATTTACAAGCAGGTTGATAAACTATTAGCACCCCAGTGGAGAAAAATTTCATTCAATGCAAACAGGATAATAACAAATGTCAACCACCTATGAAAATGTTTCTCTGCAATTCTGGCTTTTGTGAAGAGGAACATACTGCTTGCTACAATAGGGATCAGTGATATCAAAAGGTAACATTCACAACTTCATTTTAATATTCATTTCTGAGTGAGGCAAATTGTGCACTCCACATAATGATGCAGCAGCAGAAATTATAATAAAAATTTCAAAACAAACTGTACATCCTTGACTGGAAAAAATGGATGCCCTGCATAGGGGAAAATGAAAAGTGTGTTAAGTAATGTACGAATACATGTTTTGACATTTTACTATCATCCAGTTTATGGGTCCCCAAATAAAGTGCTGTAACATGCATGAAAAAGGTGCAACTGACAGGCAGATGGCAGGAGAACAAGGACTACTTGTGATTATAAAAATGGGAGGCATTTTACATAAAATTAAAGTATTCACATATACTCAAGACACCATATTTACCAAATGGTCAATCTGCCTCATACTGGTAACCATTTCAACGTATTACATGCAGAATGCAGCTTGCTCCAAGCTGGCAACAGTGAACTGTGTTATGGTGACAACCCCATAATTTAAGGCTACACTTCCAGGGGATGACAAGGGAAGAACTCAATGGCTAGGAGCACAGTGATACAGCAGCTATGGTGATGGACAGGTGGAAAACGCTGAGAAACTGGGACTGACCAATTGCAGTCTCTGTGCTGCAGCAGACTTCTATCACTAGGTCTACATCCATGGTGTATGTTATTTGTGCAATGCTGCACACATTTTTTCACTCATTTTAGGTTCCTTTTTCTGGATTGTTTTATCCAACAACTATGAAACCCACATATTCCTCTTTTCAATTATTAACATGAATATCCCCAAGGTCCACGCATAAGGACATTTAGACACATTTTTTAATTGTATTATAATAAATTTCCAGGTTCCTCCTTTATTGAGAAGACCCCTGCTTAATTGACCCCCATGCCATAAAGGCATATGGGGGACTGGTGATGGAGCTCCACACATTCATAACTTTGGAACTAGATGGAAAATGGTCAAACCTCACACCCTCCCAGGCAAAGGCCTTGGTAAGCATTGATGTAAGCTGGTGTGGATTCTTTGGTGGAGGACAACCTCTTGCTCCTGCTGCCAATGAAACATCAGCTCTTACATCCAGCTAGCGACCTACTAACTACACTATCGCAGCTCCTTTTACTATAATACCCAGATTACAGTAGCTTTATAATGCAAACATCAGAATGTTCTGCATCTCCACTGGATTGTTAATCCTGCTTTCTGTCAAAACACATGAGCCCGCCCACACTCTAGTGAATGTGTGGAATGATCCCCACATCTGGTTCAACAGTCCATGTTCCATTGTAGAACCTATAAATATTATGCCATCCCTTGTAATTTAACTGTCACTGCAGTCATTTTAGGAGCTAACAGATTTTAGAAACCACCAAGGTATAATGAAACACTGTTCCATGTAGCATAGTATGAGCATAAGTTCTGTTTTTGTGTGTGTGTGTGTGTGTATATATATATATTTATTAAAAACCAGGCATTTAAAACAGAACTTGTAAGCCTACTTTATAGCTGCAAAGCTTCTTTCCTTGCAGATCTAATATGATTCTGATTATTTCCTTGCAGAAGGACAGACAGTGCCCATACCAGAACTATCAGATCATAACCTCAAACCCCAGACCACTACCATGTCTCCAAATCAAATTTCATATACATAACTGCAAACGGTTAATTAATTACTACCATCAAACCAAATAGGATAAAAAAACTTCCAGTCACATTACTTTACAATGATATAAAATAAACTCTTAATAAAAGATGCATATTATTTTAAATTCTATTGCCATAATTCCAGGACCCCAATTTGTGGTTCTAGTGTTCTTCCCACATCAAATGGGAACATTCCCACCAAATTTTGTGCAACTGTATCTGGTTCAAAAGTGTAATGGGGTGACAGTGCATGCTCATCTCTGAAACCCGATTTCTCTCCTCAGAAGGATCGGCTTAATATTAATTTTCTATCACAAGTACTACCCTTACTACATTACACTTTCAGAATGGAGGATACACAACAACTTTGAAATCCTGCAATACTAGAAGGTTAGGGAAGGTTAACTAAGATGAACATTTCTGTAACAGAAGACCCTGGCCACGGGGTCCCAGGCAGTGCATAACTAGAAGTGTGCGCCCACAAAAACTGTGCCAAAGCAGCAAAATATATGGACATGGACCATTGGGATCCCACGAAAGAAGATTTCTCGACCAGCTGCATGAATTTCAGCTTCAAAAAGGACTACTTCATGCAGGTCAGCTATCAGATATGGCATGAACATATTTGCCAGAGCAAGAGATGGAGTTTCGAGTTGAGAGAAAAAAAGTGCTTTCAGAATCTTCTAGGACAAAGTAGAAGGGACACATAGTGACTCGGTGTTTCAATTTGACTTGTTCAATGTCTGACTAAAATAAAACCTCCCATGAACATGACATTCTGGACATGTCAGTCCTCTAGTAAAAACAGGAAGAAGCCTACTCGGTTTGGACTGTTACCTTCAATAATGGGCCTAAGCAGCTTGGCATTATACTTCTATGAATATTGTCATGGAAATGCATGTTCTGTGAGATTTGAGGTTTCCACAACCATTTTGTTGAGCATTCAAGTCTCCTCAGATGTGACAATGCCTTCCCCCATTATTATTATTATTATTATTCAATTAACGTGTTATAATAATGGATAAATACAACCAAACAGATCCAATATAATGGATTTTTTATTCGGCACTACATGTTTGACCCATCTATATCAGCCGCCATTAGGAAGGCATTGGTTCATAAAGAGAGTAAAAAAAGGAGACTTCTCTCCCAACAGTGTTATAAAATTGTTATAAAATAGTGAAGACTATTACTCTGAAAATGGAACAACATTAAAAAACCGCACTAGAAACTTCTTGGGTATAATGCAGTGTATTAAATTAAACAGAAAACTGTAAGGTAATGTAAAATAAAATAAGCTACAAGGTGACAAAATTAGTAGTGGAAAAAGCCTTAGCAATTTATGTATGCCAATGCAGTACCAAGCATAAGTATATTTAGATTAACATGAATTATCCCATCTTGGCTTATATATAGTTTTGAACCAAATTTAGTTGTCTTGCTTGTTCTTGAACCCATCACGTTTGAAGTAAAGAAGAATGGCCCTCAGGAAGCATTTCAGTGTTCAGAAACCACTTAATACAGTCCACTGAAACATGTCCCAAAATATTACAGTTAACACTTCTTGCATCTCACACCACTGGAACACACTAACCAGTTTCTGTACACTGAAAAGTATCACAAAGGCCATTCCCCCGTACTGAAGAACAAAACGGGTTAAACAAGAAGACAGCTACTAAATTTCTGTTAAACCCTATTTATAAGCCAAGGTGTGGAGATTCACATTAATCTATATACTACGCTTCACACTGCATTGGCATACAAAGCCTGCTAAGGCTTTTTCCACTACTCATTGTGTAACCTTTACCCTGTCTTATTTTTACTTTACATTACAGTCTCTTATTTAATCCAATACATTAGATTATACCCCAAGAAGTTTCTAATACAATTTAATGTTGTTATTCCATTTTTTTTGGAATAACAGTTATCACTACTGTATAACAAGTTTACACCACTGGTTGTTAGGAGAGGCCTCCCCCTTTGTACTCTTTTTTGTACTGATGCCTACCTGAAAATGGCTGATGAGGATGGCCAAAACATGTAGTAGTGCTGAATAAAGAGCCAATATATTAAATACGTATGACTGTTTATCAGTTAACAGAACACTTTAATGATGAGAAATACACAAGACAATATCACCTAAGATTATTATGTAATATGTCAAGGGCAAATATTCAGAAAAATATTACAATGCTCCTGTGATACAGGTCTGCCATCACTAGCTTTCCCATGCCTGCATTCTCCCCACACCTCACTGTATGATATTACCACTGTCTCACTTCATTAGGAGTTATCCTCACTAGCTTCAAGTGCGAGTATGGACTCCCAAGCAGCTAAATAGTTCCAAAAACTTTAAAAATCTAAAATTTTGTGATTAGTAATGAAATTTTTCACAAAAAAAAACCTTCACGTTTTCTTCAGTTAATATACGTGGGAAAACAAATACAACAAAACCAACCAACTTTACAGCTGATCAACATGATTTGTATTTCTCTTTCTATAGTAATATAACAATTACTACACACTGTAATGTAAACAAATGCACACTACAGGCATTTCATATAAAGGAGGGGGGAAAAAAAGTTTTTTTTGAGTTCAGAACACTCAGTTCATTCATATAGTCAGAACTGCAGCTGGCTTTGGAAAATTTCTAATTCTTGGCTGTTCTATGATACAACAACTTTCATTATTTAGCTGGCTTGCACATGATAATCATTTACTGTCAACCATTAATCATGTCCTTTTCATTTATGCAATACTGACCATTTGCAGTGGCCCCCTTTATATACACATGATCAAAACATTTTAATTCCAGCCTCAAACCGATCATCAAATAACTGAAGCTTCGGCCAATCAACAGAAAGCTTGCTTTAAAAGTTCACACGTTACATGGGGTGGGGGATATCACTGTATGTCACAGTTTCTCAAACTGCATTATGCCATTAATTTCCTGAGAAGAGATGCCTTACCACAGCTTACTCCTATCTGCAAGTACACTTTGGTAGCAGCAGGTTAGGTTTTTTTTACCAAAAAAAAGTATACTTTAATAGTGGAACTTTTAATTCATATTTTTCATTAAAATCATCCAAACACTGGATGCTGTTCAACACTGTTCATGTTCAGAATAACTCACTATGACATACTCTCAACATCTGGGAAACTGTACATTCACACGCATCCCATTCATTACCTCTCCCAACACATTCGGAATGATTATTTTTCCAGGGACTTTCACGGAACACTTGTTCACAAAACTGCTATAGAATTTACTGCTCCAGGAAGAATGTGTTTTGCTGCTGTCAAGTATTACACTTGTCCCACATGAAAAATAGTTCCTGAAAGTCTCAACATGAAAAGTTCCACATCATGACACATATTTCTCCATAGGAGAAATCAAAAGCTTCAACCGGAGAAGTCATTGTGATCAAACAGGGCTTGGTCATACAGTTCACCTTTCACTAAACGTCCTCCGAAGTACCTTCCGTTTAACGCATCCCGTGCACTTTCTGCTTCTAAAAGCAAAGGAAAAATAAATTACTTTTGAGTAACTACATCTTACACACAAATAACTGTTAATTCAAAGAAATTATACCATATTTACCCCAATGCAAGACAACTCTAATTTGAGTTGACTCCAAAATAAAAAGTCTGCCAAGGGAAATGTAATTATCCAAATGTAAGACAACCACCCAAAAATAATGTCTGCTAACAAAAATATTTTACTAATAATTGCATACACTTAACACACAAAATGTGTCACATTCTATCTACAGTTATGAATCAGTGTCAAAGTCTCCCATCCTGACAGTGAGTGCCTTCATCTTCCTTGCATTGAATCCCAACTTTCCCATCCTCCTTGATGCCATCCAACAATATTTCATCAGTCCCATCCACCACACTGAGTGTGACAGCACCTCTTAAACCCCTTCACAGTCACTTCTGGTGGGACGTGCTGCCATGCTGTTATGATCCACACACACTAAATAATACTTATATTTGGTTTATAAGCTTGCTTGAACCAATGAAGATTCAAAATTTTCTCCACAGATTGTGTTAATCATGTTAAGAATTTTAAATATGTGTGGTCTGGTCAGTCTGAGTTCATGGCTCTTTTTATGGTTTTCAGTTTTTCAATTAGCTAATTTCCTGTTACCACCCTGAACTAGATTTGTTCTCAGGTGCAGATCGTAACAAGTTTCTGTGGTATGCAGTGTTTCAGAATAGCTCAGTCTAAGGGTACAACAGTAAGGTGGTGCTTTGCCTGAATACAGAAACAGAGCTGGCTTTCGAAATGTCGTGCTTCCTTAAAAAAAATTAGATGTTAGACAATGGACAAAGTAAGAGGGGAGGGGGGGGGGGGAAGTTTAATTTACATTAAGGCTTGCCCTGTTCTCTTTTGTATGGGGGACCTTTGAAGTGGGGGTTACTAGTTTATCCTCAACAATCT